>BNJU01003664.1_pt1 | contig 73360 bp, 92 predicted proteins | sample 8539281 | NCBI WGS metagenome assembly BNJU01 (sample SAMD00202456, study PRJDB9452) | human saliva metagenome | isolation source: human saliva | place: Japan
AAATAGCCTGTTTGATATTTAAGTTATTATTTTTTTAAGTCTTTATATTTTTAGTGGTAATTGGTGCCCGAGGCCGGAGTCGAACCGGCACGATATAAAATCGACGGATTTTTGAGTCCGTTGCGTCTACCAATTTCACCACTCAGGGCAACCTTACTAAAGTAGTATAGCATATTTTTTATTCGTCAAGGAATTTTTATTCTTTTTCTAGTTCTAAATATCTACTATTTCCTACAAGTCGCTCCAAATCTATATTTGAATGAATATTTTTTTATTTTTCAATTTCAGGTAATATTTTTTTATTTCCTTTTTTTGTAAAACCAATTTTTTTCAGTTCTTCCTCGTCAGCTTTTTGTAATATTGTACTTCTTAAAGCTAGATTTTTGTAGTTTTTCTTCAACATTTTTTTAGTTTTTTTCTGAATCTACATACAAATATTTTTTTAGCTAATTTCAATCCACTTTCACCAAATTTTTGGAATTCCTTCAATTCATCCATTTCAAAAATTATTCCCATTTCATCTCTGAACTCAATGATTTTTCTGGGACTTCGATTTACCAAAATTGAGTTTTAGCAATTCCTCGTAAGTCACACTATTCACATCATATTTCGTATTCGTTCCTGATAAATCATTTTTCTTTTTGGCTTTATCCTTTTTGTAGGAAACTTCCTCACTAATCTCGATTTTAGGCACATTCCTATCCTCAACAAACAATCTCAAAAAAATTCCCTAAAATTAATAACATCACAAAAAAATAATCAAATATTTGATTTTTCATAAATTTTTCCCCTCAATTAACCTTTTTTTATTTTTTTCCTATTTTTTTAAATATTTTTTATTTCCCTTTTTTTCTTTTCCAACCGCTCATCCAATTCATTCATCCAAACAAGCGGATCTTTTCGGATTCACAATCCTTTTTTTATATTATCCTTCTTTAACATCTCATCTTGCCAAATCAACTTTGTAATTGCACCAGCACCAATCCCAATAATCGTCTTATTTTCCTCAATCATCTCAATATTGTAAATCGACTCACAATTATCAAGTGCGTAACCTAGATTTTCTCCCCACTGAAAACTATTTTTTTGACGATACATATAATATGGCTTCAATCCTTTATTCATCGTAACTTCATCAATTTTTTTAAAAATCATTTCATAATCCAAAACATCTTTATGCTTGTAATTTTCCTTATTTAGTTTACTCGCATTTTTTATCGCTAAATTATGAATTGTCAAATTTTCCATGTCATATTTCGCAACCTCGTCCATCGTGTGTAAAATATCTTCCGTCGTCTCACGTGGCAATCCCAAAATTAAATCCATATTTATTTCTAACCCAAGATTTTTTGCAAGTTTGTAAACAAAATCAAACTGTTCTCTGTCGTGATAACGATTTACGAGTTTTAATGTCGTCTCATTAAACGATTGCGGATTTATACTAATTTTGTTAATCCCATAATTCTTAATAATCGTCAATTTTTCCTCATTCAGCGTATCAATCCGTCCAGCCTCAAACGTAAATTCCTTCAAATAACTTAAATCATAGCTTTCTTTAATTGTTTCCAACATTTTCTTGATCTCTTCAGCTGTCAAAATTGAAGGCGTCCCACCACCAATGTAAATCGTATTTATTTTCAGATTCAATTCACGTGTCAACTCGCCAATTTCACGAATTTCTCGGTAAATCGACTCGATATATTCAGAATATCTCTCAGCATACTTCCCTCGCAACAAATATGCAGGAAACGAACAATACGAGCATTTGGTAGGACAAAAAGCAATTCCAATATAAATTCCGATTGTTTCCTTATCTAAATATGGCTCTTGTCTTTTCACAATTCCAATCAACAAATCTCGTTTCATCTCGCTAACCAAATAAATATTTTCCAATATTTCAGAAATTTTTTCATATGAAAGTCCCATTTTCAAAAATCTTCCTACAATTTTAGTCGGTCTCACTCCAATCAGCGTTCCCCATTTGTAAGACTTTTTCCTTCCCAAACAATTTCATCAACACGGTTTTCATCATAACTTCCGCCTGATCAAAATAATCATCACAAATTTTTTTCATATGAAAAAAATCAATCTCTTTCAATATTTTCGCTTTATCTAGCATTTTTTATCTCAAAATCTTTTTAAAACCTCAATTTTTATTTTTTTGAATTTTCTTCGATTTCTTTTTCATTGTCCTCTAAAAATTTTTTTCATTTGTCAAAACTGCTTTTTACTTCAATTTTTTTCAAAAATTTTTCTACTACTTCAAAAAAACATTTTTTTCCAGAATTTCCATCTAAAATTTCATACTTTTTCCAGTAACAAAACCCTTACAAATTCTTCAAATTTATTTTTTTATTGATTTCTATATTCGAAATTATCATTTTCTATTTTTATCACTCCCATGAAAAAAATAACAATAAAACAATAATTCCCTAAAAATAATTCTGTAGTAACCAAACACTTTAAAATCATGCTTTTTGATGTAATCCATAAACACTTTTATAACGGCATAAGCAAAAATAAATGATAATACAAAACCTAGTGCAATCAAGAACCATTCATAACCATTTAATGCTGTCCCAAGTTTTACCAATTTTAAAAGAGTAGCTCCAAGCATTGTTGGAATCGCAAGGAAAAATGAAAATTCTGTTGCAAGTACTCTATTCAATCCAAGTAAAACTCCTCCAATAATAGTAGCTGCAGATCTTGAAGTTCCAGGAATCATTGCAAGACATTGAAATAGTCCCACTCCGATTGCAGTCTTTATAGGCATTTGAGTAATTGAAGTAATTTTACCTTCCTTTTTTTTGCCAGATTCTAGCCAAATAAGTATAACTCCATAAACAATCAGCATTATTGCTACAACTACCGAATTAAACAATAATTTGTCAATAACATCATCAAACAATAATCCTAAAACAACCGCAGGAATTACTGCAATTACTATTTTTATCCACATTTGAATAATATCCATTCGCTGACTTTTACTAAGTCCTTTTGCAAATGGAAAAATTCTTTTCCAATAATATACAACTACTGATAAAATTGCTCCCAACTGTATGATTATCTTAAAGGCATTTGCAAATTCCTCATTTTTTGATAATTGTAAAAATTGATCTACAAGTATCATGTGACCTGTGCTACTGACAGGTATAAATTCTGTAAGTCCTTCTACTAGACTTAGTATAAAAACTTTTATAATTTCTAACATAGTTTTTTTCCTTTCTTAAAAATTCTTTTTCTTTTTTTGAATTTATTTAAATATATTTAAAAAAATTTTTCTAACAAAAATCTATTGTCTACTCATCTGCCAAATCTTCAGTTTTATCGCTTTTATTTCCACGAGTGTAGCCGAAAACGTAATCTAAATTGATGTTTCTCATAGAATTGAAGACACTTTGTTTTACGCCTGGATGTTTTTCTTCTAGAGCTGCTAATAAATCTTTTACTTCTCTTCTTTTGCTTGACGTTTTTCCAGCTTCTATTGTACATCCACAGTTCATCGCTCTAATTCCATTTGTTTTTGTATAGTCAATTATATCGGCTTCCTTTACGTAAATTAATGGTCTTATTAACTCCAATTTCCCCGAAGTTGATGATACTTTTGGAGTCATTGTTTTAACTGTTCCTGCATAAAGCATATTTATTAGTGTTGTTTCAATTACGTCATCAAAATGATGTCCTAATGTCAATTTATTAAACCCAAATTCTTCAACTTTTTTGTATAAAATTCCTCTTCTCATTTTTGCACATAAAAAACACGGATAGTCTTTTGCTTTTTCATTTGCAATTTCCCAAATATTCGTATCAATTATTTCACAATCAATGTTCAAATTCTTTAAATTTTGCTTAAATTGATTCAAATCGCTATCTCTAAATCCTGGATTTAAACTAACTGCCTTAAATTCAAAATTCCTTCTTCTATCCTTTTTCAATTCATGAAACAGTTTCACTAAAAGCAAACTATCTTTTCCACCAGACACTCCAATCGCTATTTTATCGCCATCTTGTACAAGATCAAAATCATTTATTGCTTTTAAAAATTTAGATAAAATTGACTTTTTGTACTTTGTTCTCAGGCTATCTTCGATTTCATTGACCTCTTTCATAGGCCCGTCAGGTATTATCGCATCACACAATAAATTTACCATTTTTTTCCTCCTTTTGATTTTAAATTTATTTTTTTAATTTTTCCATAATTTTTTTAATTTTCCTAACAAATAAAAAAACGAGCTTTCACCAGCTCGATTTTTAAAAATTTTTACTTTTGAAATTGTAAATAACCCCAGAATTAATGAGCCTTTTCATTCTCAGTATTATTCTTACATTTTTCTTCAAGATATTCGATTTTTTCTACCAATCCTTCATCTCTTGAATCAATTTCATACGCAGCTTTATACTCTTTCAATGCCGCTTTATGTCTTCCCATATGCTCATATTTTCTCGCAAAATCAATATGCGCTATATACATGTCAAAATCAAGGAATATCGCCAACTCATAACAATTTACTGCTGTCGATATTTTCCCTTTCCTCGCGTAAACATTTCCCAAAAGAAACATTACAAAACGGTTCTGAAATATTATCCAAAACTTCCTCAAAGCACTTTTCCGCATTATCCAAATCTTCAGTTTCGTAATACAAATATCCTAAAAATGCTCTAATTGTATAATTTTCTGGTTTTAACTTAACTAATTTTTCGTATATTTCTATTGCTTTGTCATTTTCTTTTAGTGCGTGATAAATCGAAGCTAACGTTTGCAAAACTTCTATATCATTTGGATTTTTCAGCAATTTTTTTCAAATTTTCTTTAAGAAGTTGCTCATTATTTTCATTGTATCTAATCTCTCTAAATATCATTGTCTCTAGCATTATATCTTTTGCTACTTCTAACTAATTATTTTTTTATTCTAATTTTTTTCAATTTTTAAATTTAAAAAATTAGTCAATCAATATTTTTAAGTAGCTCTCCTTTCATTAGTTTTTACTTTTTTTAGTATTTTCCATTTTTACAGACAATTTGACTATATCCTATTTACTAAAATTCTTTATATTCAAAAATCCTTCAAAAATCAATTTTTTTATTACTTTTTTTGAAGTGATATCATCACATTTTTTTCTCACTTTATTTTTATCATAAATGGGGGTTTTAGTAAACCAGAAAATAAAAAAATTTTTAGATTGAAATTTAGAGAAAAAAAAGAGCAGAAAAAAAACTTTCTACTCTTATAAAAAAATATTCTATTTTTTTCTAATTTTTTTCTTGCCAATCAGCTGGATAAATCACATACAAAAATCTTGCAAATTTTGGTGCGCTGAAATTGAATTTTTGAACCTTTAGGAATTAAAATTGCTTCACCTTTATTTCCAACAACTTTTCTTCCATCTACGATTATTTCTAAAGTTCCTTCTATTACATAATCAATTTCATCATAATTCAACGTCCAATCGAATACTGATTCTTCCATTTCCATTACTCCGCAACTCAATCTCTTGCTTTCATCAATTGTAAAAACATCAGTTAAGTACACTTTGTCATTTGGATTTCCTGTATCGAATTTTTTTGGTTTAACAGTTGGTATTTTTACAACTCCAACTCCGCTTGGATCCATATATTTTTCAAAACTATCTCCAGCTTTTCTGCTTAATTCTTCTGCCACTACTTTTCTCAATAATTTTTCTAAAGTTTCTCTATCTAAATCTTGTAATCCCATTTTGTCATCTCTCCTCTTATCTCAAAATTGAGAATATATCTACTTTTGATAATAATCGGTTATCTCATTCCTAATTTTCAGGAACTAATAATCCTGTTTGTTCATTCCTTGTTTGAATTAAAGCTCTTTTATCTTTTGCAACATCATCTAATTTACCCTTTTCGTTTCATAAGAAGTAAAACTTTAGTTCCTTTGTATTCTGTAAGCATATTTTCGTCTCCACCACTATCTCCTGCTACTAAAATAGGGTCTTTTCCACCATGTTTTGGTTTTAAAAATTTATTTATTGTTTCCACTTTTCCTTTTGTTTGAGTTTGTGGATAACCTTTTTTATATTGAGACAAATATTTATCTTTATTCATTTCCAATCTCATTCCGTACACATTTTCTGGTTTTAGATTGTATCCGTATGATTTATCACTTGCAAAAACTTTTACGATATCTTCAAGAGATGCAGAAACTATGTAAACTTCAATTCCATTTTTTTGAAATTCGTGGAATAAATTTGCGATTTCAGGTTGTGTTCTCAATCCACTCTTGTATTCATAAACTATTTTTTTCCAGCTTCACCTAATAATTTATCGCTAGATTCAATTGTGTATTTACCTAATTTATCTCCAATTCCATAATCATTAGCTTCTTTTGCCAATTTTTGAACTTCTTCTTTTGTCATTCCGTTGAATAAGTATAATACCCATGGATAGGCGATGTCATGTGAAAAAGTTCCTCCTATCGCTTCATATAAAAATGCTAATTTCCTCTAAAATCTTTAAATTCTTCAGTTTTTCTTAATTTCATCCAAACTCATCTTTTTTTATTTTTTTATAATTTTTCATACAAAAATGCATATCTTTTATCTAAATCGTTACCAATCTTTTGTAATATTAATTTTTTTCTCCTTTAGCATTTTTCATAACCTTTTGCAAAAATTATCTAAAGGAATATCTTTTCTAATCGCTTTTAGCAAACTCTTTTTGAGTCATATCAAATTTCAAATTGTCAATTTGATATCTAAATAAATTTTCTTGTGTATCTTGATAAATTGATGTGTAATCCCAATCGAATACCACATAATTTCCTTGATTTTTTTATTATCGTCAATTAATTTTGATAAAATTTCTTTGTTTTCAGGAACCCATCTTCCTTCATCCAGATTAGCCGCTAATCCGTTCAAAGAGATCGCTATCAAAAAAACACCATCGCCATTTTTCTTAAACATAAGAATCCTCCGAATTTCTGAACATTTTTAATTTTTTTAATTTGTACTAATTATTTATGCATTTTTTCCTTTTTTACAAAACAACACTTTTTGCTACAAATATTGCTGTTATTCCTGCCACTAATTTTCCAACTATCATTGGGAACATCATGTCTTTGTAAGCTCCATTAGCGTAACCTGCTACAAATCCTAAATGGTCTCCGAATACAAAAGCACCACTTACTGCAAATGCAATATTCATTACTTTTCCGTTTGAATCCATATCTTTTAATATACCAAACATTGGAATATTATTTGCTAATGTGGCAACAAGTCCCTGCTGCTCCAGATTCATTCATACCAAGTCCTTTTCCTATCGCTGTCAACGGTTTTTTGAATACTTGTGTTATGAAATGAACTAATGGGAATGCTCCTGCTAATACAATTGCGATTGCACCTATAGTTTCAATTCCACCCATTTTAAGTTCTTTTGCTGCTTGATCATAAACTGTGTATATTGAATCCATTCCTGGTATTATTGTTATAGGTGTTAAAGCTTGAATGATTGCTACAACTAATCCTAAAGTTATGATTATAACAACTGCTTGTCCAAATATTGAAAATCCTTTTGTCATTTTTTCTGGTATTTTCCATAATCCTATACAAATTAATATTGAAAATATAATTATTGGAATTAAGTTTTTAAGTACCATTATTACAGGCATTCCTGCTATAATTCCTCCAACAAAACACCCTATTGGTATAGTTGTCATTCCTGCCAAAATTCCTTTTGCTAAAAATGGACGATCTTCTTTTTCGATTATTCCTAATGCAACTGGAATTGTGAATACTATTGTTGGTCCCATCATTGATCCTAAAATAAATGAAGCAAATTTAGCAGCTTGTACATCTGTTGTCAATTTAAATGCAAGTGGAGTTCCACCCATATCAGTTGCTAACAAAGTTGTCGCAAACATTGAAGGATCCGCACCTAACATTTTATATATAGGTGTTACGACTGGTTTTAATACTTCTCCCAAAACTGGTGCTAATGCTATTATCCCAACCATTGCTAAGGCTAAAGATCCCATTGCCATTATTCCTTCTTCAAATTTTTCTCCATAACCAAATTTATTTCCTAGACATTTGTCTATTCCACCAATTATCATGAATATTACCATTATATACATTATTATTTTATCTATACCCATTTTGAATCCCTCCGTTTTTTTATGAGAACTCAATCGCCGCTCTCAAACTCTGCTTTTTAAAATTCCTAATTTTCGTAATCTCACAGTTTTATAGAAAAATATAGAATTGCCTCATTTAAAAGGGAAATTTTTGTAAATTTAGCGGAATTTGCATAAATTTTAAGGCAATTCTATTATTATAATTCTTTTTTTAGAATTATCAATTAATCTAATGGTTTTTTTCTGCAACCGATTTAACTGCGTCGGCGAATGCTTCACATGCAGCTTGACATGCGGCTTGGCTTCCAGTTAATAGACCTCCACCAAAGTTTGTTTCTGAAGGTGGTCCGTAGAATGTTACTAATTGAACATCTGCTGATTTAAGTGCTATGTCTAAAGCATACATTGCTTCTAATGGCGGTGCAATTAAATATGCGATTGCTTCTCCTTCTTTTATTCCACAAGCTTCTGACAAATAGCTTCCTGTTCTTGAAATACAATGAGCGTAATATGCGATTGAATCATCATCATTTGCACTTATAAATGCGGCTTCATTTTCGATAAAATCTACTGCTGCGTCAAGTCCACTTTTTACTTCAGCTGGAGTTGGTCCTGATAAAATTCCAATTACTTCTCCTGCTAATTTTGTATTTGCATTTGCAGCACCACCATAAAATGATTTCGCATAAGCAACTTCTACAACGGCTTTTTTAGTCGCATCATCCAATGCTGTATATGTTACATCATCGCAATCAGCTGTTAAAATCGCAATACTTCTATGACCTTCTGACAATCCTAATTCTTTTGCCATTCCACGGTCTACATTTGGTATTAATCTCGTAGCTAATACACTAGCTTTCAATCTATCGCCTTTCATATTTTCCTCCTGATTTTTTTATAATCAAATTTTTTTACAACTTTTTATTTCAAAAAATTATTTCAAAAATTTATTTTTTTATATTTTTCAAAATTTTTTTATAATTTCAAATCTTGTCCAGACGCTTTAGCATCTAATATTTTTCTTAATTAATGTAGCAATGTGAGCTCCTGCTTCTGCTGAAGGTGTACCATCTCTGTGAATATTTGATACAACTGTTCTCTTTGATTCTGGAATTCCTACATATGCCTTGTAAGTAATATAAGCACTCATACTTTCAGCTGTTGTCAATCCAGGTCTTTCCCCAATCAAAATACATACAACTTCGGCATTTACTAATTCTGCTACGTGGTCTCCTGCTCCAACTCTTCCATATTTTACAAAGAATGTAGTTCCTGTATCAATTCCGTATCCTTTTAATCCATTTTCCAATGCTGGTAAAATGTTTTTAGCATTAGCTTCGATTGCTGTAGAACTCAATCCATCTGAAACAATAATTTGTACTTTCGGATTCTTTTTGCATTTTTCATTTATTATTTTTATACCTTCATCACTAATTTTTCTTCCTAAATCAGGTCTTGTTATGTATTGGTCACGACTTTCACATTGTGTAGTCACTTCAAACAATCCTATTTCATCTAAAAATTCTTTTGGAACATCATTAAATACAGCATCTTGAGCAGCAGCATGGTCAGCTCTAAATCTTAACAAAATATCTGTTTTAAATCTAGTTCCAGCTCTTCCAATTCCTAATCTTGCTGACGTTCTTTGTTTTAATTTCATATATTCGTCTCTATCTTCTGGATTGTCAACTAACAATTGGTCTTTTATATTGATTTTTCCTATATCTTTCAATTCTCCATCTTCAATATCGCTACCAACTTTTTCAGAAACTTTAGCGGCTACTTCTGCTACTTTACTTTCTGACATATTTCCTGTTTCTTTAACCACTTTTTCTATTAATTCCATTAACTCTTTATCTGATAACATTGTTTTTCCTCCCTATTTTAAGAAAATTGAAGCATCTCCGGCTCTTTCTGTAAGTTTACCATCTTTCATTATTCCCATTTTTCTAACCATTCTTCAAATGGTTTTATAGGTCTTGCATTAGTTAAGTTTCTTAATGCTGCATCATCGTGATAAGATGTTGTTTGATAGTTTAACATTATATCGTCTCCTGCTGGAATTGCCATGAAATAGTTAACTCCTGCAATTGATAATAACATTTCTAAGTTTTCAATATCGTTTTGATCCGCTTTCATGTGGTTTGTATAACAAGCGTCAACTCCCATTGAGATTCCTGTCAATTTACCCATAAAGTGATCTTCTAAACCAGCTCTTATAACTTGTTTACTGTCATACAAATATTCTGGTCCAATGAATCCAACTACTGTATTTACAATAAATGGATCAAATCTTTTTGCGAATCCATAACATCTAGCTTCCAATGTTACTTGGTCTGCTCCGTGATGTGCTTCTGATGATAATTCTGAACCTTGTCCTGTTTCAAAATACATTACATTTGGTCCTGTTGCTGTTCCATGTTTCAAAGCTAATTGTCTAGCTTCTTCAATCATTTTTCCATCAATTCCAAACGCTTCATTTCCTTTTTGTGAACCTGCAATACTTTGGAAAATCAAGTCTGTTGGTGCTCCTCTTCTTACAGCTTCCATTTGTGTTGTTACGTGTGCCAATACACAGATTTGTGTTGGTATATCCCATTTTGTTTTAATTTCATGGAATCTTTGTAAAACTCTCATAACGCTATCAACACTGTCATCTACTGGGTTCAATCCTAACAATGCATCTCCAACTCCGTAGCTCAATCCTTCATAAACTGATAACATAATTCCATCTGGATCATCTGTTGTATGGTTTGGTTGTAATCTTGCTGCCAAAATTCCTTCTCCACCAATTTCTGTGTTACAGAATTTTTTAACTCTAATTTTTTTCGCTGCCACAACTAAATCCATATTACTCATTAATTTAGCAACAGCTGCAACCATTTCACTTGTCAAACCTTTACTAACTCTTTTAATTTTATCCCCTGTAGTTTTCAAATCTAATAACCATTCTCTAAATTCACTAACTGTCCAGTTTTTTATTTCATCATAAATTTTTTCATTTACATCGTCTTGAATGATTCTTGTAACTTCATCTTCTTCATATGGTATAACTGGATTATTTCTTAAATCTGATAATTTTAATTCTGCTAAAGACAGCTTTTTGCTGCTACTCTTTCTTCAGCAGTTGCTGCTGCCACTCCCGCTAGTTCATCTCCTGATTTATATTCATTCGCTTTTGCTAGAACTTCTTTTACACTTTTAAATTCGTAACTATGTCCAAATAATCTTGTTTTTAATATCATTACTGCCACCTCTCAAAAAATATTAATTTTTCAATCTTAATAACTAAAGACTAATGTTTTTACTACAACGGGTAAAACATTTCCACTTCCTAAAGGCTCTCCAATATCGATATAATCTCCGTCACGCACCTTTACGCTATCGATACAAATTATATCTCTACCAGCTAATTCCAATTTCATACACTGTCCTAAAACTTTTGCCATATCATTTTCAACAATAATTATTATTGGATATTTAGAATTTATCTCACTTTTTGCAATGTTAGAAAAAACTTTTGCCAACTCCATTATTTCCAAATAGTCCATATTATGCTTTCCTCTTAACCCAATCGCAACATTTTTTTATCCTCTTTTTTTCAAATTGAACCACTCTAATTTTTCTCTTAATAATCTCTTCTAACTCGATTCCTTTTACACTTTCATCTTCTTCGGTTAATTTTAATACAGGGATATTTTTTTAATTGGGAAAATTCCTTCTGAATAAGTTATCGTACTTCCACTTATTTCAGTCGTATGATTTCCAGCTCCAACAACAGTCGCACCAATTGTTTCACTCAATTGTTTCAAATTAATTTGTTTTTTTCTTCAATTATTTTCAAGATTTCTTCTCCTAAAATGACCCCTGATGTCATTATATTTGAATTTATCTTCTTCTTTTCTTCCGTATATAAAATCAGCTACTCCACCTGTAAATGAATAGTATTTTTATATCTTTAATATTTTTTTCTAAAATCTTTATCTGTCACAATTTTTTTCTGTACAACTCTGTCTTTGGAAAAAAATCCCAACACTTTCAAATATCAATTGTCCCATTCTTTTTGCAATTTTTCTAAATTTGGCTTCATCTGCATAATCGCCTAATTTGATGCTCACATCCACATCTTTCGCAATCTCAAACATTTTCTCAAAAAAATATTTAATTTTACGATTTTTCATCAAATTTTATAAGTCTTCCACCAATATCAAGGCAAGTCGTATCTTCAACTTCACCTCTATTAAAAATTACATTATTTGTCGTACCACCACCTACATCAAAATTTACAATACTTGTGTTTTTTTCTTCAGAAAATGTATATGCTCCAGAACCTTTTCCTGCAATAATACTTTCTAAATCAGGTCCAGCCGTAGCTACAACAAAATCTCCAGCCATTCCACTCAATGTTTCCAAAACTTCTTTCGCATTTTCTTTTCTAGCTGTATCTCCTGTTATAATAACAGCTCCTGTTGACACATCTTCATATTTAATATTTGCTTTTTTATATTCATTTTCAATTATTTTTTTTACATTTTTCGTATCTATCACTGTTTCTGATATTAATGGAGTTTCGTAGATTTCACTTCTATAAATTACTTCTTTTTCCAATTATTTTTTTATTTGAGGAACAGTAAAGATGAACCTCTATTTTTCTATATAAATTTTTAGAAAAATATAAGTTGTAATGTAGATGTTCCAATATCTATTCCTACGCTCAATATCTCTTCAGTCATTTTCGTACCTTTTTCTTTCTAGTTTTGATCCAATTTTACATCAAAAACTTATATTTGTTCCATTATTATCCGATTTTTATATTTAGGGTCCCCATCAAGTTTATCTTTTACGAGACTTTTCACAATTTGTAATCCTAAACTATTTTTTTCTTTATCTTTCTATTTTCCATTCCTATTCCATTATCGACAACAGAAATTCTTGCTTTTTTTCTCCTTCATTTTTTTATTCCTACTATAATTGTACCACATTTTTTTATTTTTTTGAAAGCATGTTTTACAGAATTTTCTATTAATTCGTTAATAATTAATGCAATTGTTGTTGCTTTATCAGAATTTATCTGAAAATCGTCGCCTTCGATACTTATTTTTAAATTAAAATTTTTCATTTGTATTCTCTCTAACCGAATTCCTCAAAAATTTTTTTATAACTTCTTGAATTTTTTTAAATTATCAAATCCATTTTGAGCCAACATTTCATGAGTTATTGAAATACTCAAAATTCTATTTATGCTATCATTTAAAAATCTTTTTCACCGATTCATCTTCCGCTTTTTCGTGCCTGCATTCTAAGTAAACTCGCTATCGTCTGCAAATTATTTTTTTATTCGATGATGAATTTCCTTTATCGCAACAGATTTTTAACATTAGCTCTTTTTCTTTTTATTTTTTTATATCTGTTATATCTTTCAAAAAAACAAAACTAAATTTTTTTACTTCATGTTTCATGAAAAAAATACTCTAATCTTAAGACTTTATCCGCAATAAAAAAATTTCTGTATTCCATCCTTCTTTCTTATTTACAAGATCAGAAAAATTTTTATACTATCTGGCACTATATTATCAAAATGTTCTCCTAAAATAGACGTTTTGTAGTTAATTTCTTTTAAAAAGTTCTTTTATTTTTCACATTTTGATAAATACAAATTCCCTTGTCGTTAAAAAAATAATTATTCCATCTTTCACATAATTTATGATTTTTTTCTTTCTTGTGACATTTTTCAATGAATTTAACAGTATTTCCTTCGTCGTATCCGTCAAAAATTTTATTTCATTAGTCTGATTTCCATTCATCTTCTCTTCCACAATTAGTGATGCAATTATCTTTTTATTTTCATCATCTGTAATTGGAACGACATTTTGAGTAACATATTTACTTTCTTGCGTTAAAGCCTTGTAATCTCTCGAAGGATGACCAGTTTCCAGCGTCCTTATCACTGCAGGTTCATTTTTTCTGTAAGCATATTCTCCAACCACGCTTTTCGTGTAATTAGAAGTATGCTCAGGATTTGCTTCTGCTACAACAATCGCTCTATCACTATCCACCAAACAGTCAATAAATATGTCTGTTTCCAACAACTCACTCAAAACTGGCAACCCTTCTGAGATTTTTTCTAACTTTCTGATACTACTTTCTGGTAAATTTGTAAATTTTTCGCATATTTCTCTAATCATTATTTTCTCCAGTTAATATAATGATATCTGCTATTTTCCCCATATCAGTTCTTTTGTTCATACTCAAATTTCTAATATATTCGTATGCTTCATTTTCTGATAGATTCTGGTTTCTCATTAAAATACTTTTTTTGCTATATCAATTTTTCCTTCTATCTTCCAATTTTTTTGTGCTGTTTTTAAATATTTCTTTTCTAATTTTTTTCAAATTCTTCCTGTTTACTAAATATGATTTCAAGATTCGGAATAAATGATTTTTTTCATCAATTGGTTTTTATTATATAACCTATTATTCCTATTTTCTTTGCCTCTTCGATAAACTCTTTATTTGAATAAGCAGTCAATAAAACAACACCTCTTGATAATTTCTTTTCATTTATTACTTTTGCAGCTTTTAAACCATCTAAAAGTGGCATTTTTACATCCATTATTACAAAATCTGGTTTATATTGTTCACATTTTTCTATCGCTTCGTAGCCGTCTTTTGCTTCTCCAACCACATTGTAATTTGCTTCTTTAAGTATTTCGGAAATATCCATTCTTGTTATTGGTTCATCATCTACAACTAATATTCTCTCCATCTTCATCTTTCCTTTAAATTGAAAACTCAATCTATAAAATTTTTCATTTTAATTTTTTTCTTATCGTTTATTACTTCCAAATTTATAAATTAATTTTTAATAAACTTCTTCAAGAAGTTCTTTAATTTCTGCATAACTAAATTTTCTAGGGTTGTATTCCGTACACATATCATTTTCAATATCGTTTATAATTTTATCAATTTGTTTGAAATATTCATCTTTTGGTATTCCTAAATCTCTCAATCTTTTTGGAATTCCCATTTTTGCGTTTCTCATTTCAATCCCTTTTATTAAGATTTCTACTCCTTCTTGTTCAGTTTTTGGTATAAAATCTAATGCTCTAGCTATTTCACAGTACGCTTTTCTCGCAGCAGGATTTTTAGCATTAAACGCTATAATTTTTGGCATTAAAACTGCATTTAATCTTCCGTGAGGTTTGTGGAATAACGCTCCAACTGAATGTGCCACACTGTGATTAATTCCTAATGATGAAGTGCTAAAAGCTACTCCAGCCATACAAGACGCTATTTGCATATTTGTTCGTTCTTTTTCTAATGATGGATTTTCATAATTTTTCACTAAATCAGAAAATACCGTTCTTATTGCTCCAATCGCCAATGTTCTTGAAAACAAATTTGGATTAGCTGAAACATATGCTTCAATTGCATGAGTTAAAACATCCATTCCTGTATCTCCAATAACTGCTGGTGGCAATGTTTCTGTGAACACTGGATTCAAAATCGCTATATCTGGCAACATTTCCACATCACTCAAAGGTATTTTTTTATTACCTGATGTAACTACTGAATAAGTTGTTACTTCTGATCCTGTTCCGCTCGTAGTTGGTACTGCAATAAAAGTTAACTTTTCAGTTTCATTCATTGCTCTTTTAATTTTTTTCACAAAATAAAGTATTCCTTTACAAGCATCAATTGGAGAACCTCCTCCCAAAGCTATTACACAATCTGGATCAAAAGAAACAAAATCCAACATTCCTTTTATTATTTCTTCATCTTTCGGATCTGGATTTACATCTGAATAAACTGCAATTTCGACATTTCTTTCCTTCAAAATATCTGTAATATTATTGATAACTCCTAATTTTACCATTGTCTTATCAGTTACGATAAAAACTTTTTTTCATTTCTAAAGTTTTCAATATATCCAAGAGTCTGATCCGTAATATTTTTTTGGTTTTTATATGAAATAAACTCATCTAAACACCACTCCTCTTTTTTTATTCCCATTTTTTTGGTTCTTAAAATTATTTAATACTCTCTTTAACTTTTTTTAAGTATTACTTTTACTCTTTCTACATCCGTGATATTAAATTTTTTTCAAAAAGAATTTCGATAATTTTTTTCTCTAATTCTTCACTACTTTTTTTATCTCGTTTCTGTTTCCCTCACAACCATTTTTTGCAAGTTCCTTCATTTTTTTGTTTTCATGAGCAACACAACATTTTTTTCTTTTTTTCGTAAATTGTTTCTAAATTTGCTGCTCTAATCTTATCTTTTGCACCTGGAGTAATAATCATATCACTTGTTACAATAAACTTACTGTCACACACATAGTCCAAGTAATTTTTTATTGTTATTAATTTTTTTTTCATTTTTTACTCCTCTTCTATTTTTTAGTCAATCGACTTGTCAATTAAAACCTTGATTTATCTAACTTTTATTTAGTTTCAAGCTCATCAATAATTCCAACAATTGTTGCATCTACTGGTGTTTCCGCATCAAATACCCTTCTCGCCGAACTGCCTGTAACGATAATCACTCTATCGCCAATCCCAGCTCCAATATAATCTGCCGCAACAATTGTTTTCTTTTCTCCCTCAATTGCCACTACCATAAGTTTTAGACCACTTAACTTTTCATCTTTTCTTGTCGCCCAAATATTATCAATAATTGTTCCTATTAGCATTTTCTCCCTCTTTCATTCTATTCGTACTCTAATTGTATATTATTTGATTTAATGTACTCATCTGCAAGTGATGTTATTTTACTACCTTTTTTCACAATAATTTTCTGATTTTCAGCCGATAACTTTTGTAATTTATCTTTTGTAATCACACCACTGATAGAAAATTCTTCTCGTTTTGTAAACATTTTTGAGATTTCCACTCTTTTAAGCACTTTCACTCCAAATTCCTTCAAATTCTGAAGATAACCGTCATACACTTTTATCAAAGCTTCTGGCTTCTGATATCTCTTATACTCCAAGCCCTCTTCCACCAAAAATACTTCCTTCGAATTTAAAAGAAATTCTGTCACAATATTTTTTCTACCTTGCGATAAGTCCACCAATTCATCAATACTTAAATCAGATACGACTAATTTTTTTCTGAATCTGCCTTTTCTAAACTTTCAAAAAAATGTTTTTAAAATCAATGTTATCATTTATTTTTCGCATAAGTTTTTAATTCATCCTTCAAAAGATTATCTTTTTCCTAAAAAACTAACTTTTATCGGCTTTTCTTCTTGATTTTTTCTAGAGCTTATATCTATTCCTTTTCTTGAAAGTTCCTCCAACACCTTTTTTAAAATAATTTCGAGCATTTCTTCATTGAGCATACATATCACCGCCTACTCTTTGATAATAGTTCCTGTTACTCCAGAAACATACCCAGCCGCATTAGCTTCATCATAATCAATGTGCATAGCCAATCTAAAGCTATCTTTAACTCTCACTAGCACATCATCAAAAATTACAGGTCTTTCACTGTTTATTTTCACTTTTACAATTTCTTTATCTTTTACATTAAGTCGTCTTGCATCTTCTGGTGTCATATGAATATGTCTTTTTGCAACGATAACTCCCTCATCTAACTGCAAATATTTATCTCCAACACCTATCAAAATTCCAGGAGTTCCCTTAATATCTCCACTTTCACGAATAACACCTTTCACTCCAATATCTCTACAATCCGTCAACGATAATTCCACTTGAGTAAAATCTCTACAAGGACCTAAAATAACAACGTTTGAAAACTCACCTCTAGGTCCTATCACTCTAACTCTCTCTTTAGCTGCATATTGATTCGGTTGAGACAAATCCTTCACTTTCGTCAATTCATACCCTTTTCCAAATAAGAACTCAAGATGTTTCTTGGACAAATGAACATGTCTTCCCGATGCCTCAACCATAAATGAATTATCTTTTTTTTCTGAAACAGATTGCTCGCTAGAATTTTCCATTATTTCTTTCAATTTTTCTCTAATAATTTTCTCTAATTCCGCTCTTTCCATATTTTGCTCCTGTTCCTATTTATAATCTCCATTGTTCGCCTTTAACATCATTAAATAGAAAATACTACTCAATCTATTCAAAGCCTTTAATATATCCAATCTTTCCGTTTTCCCTTCGTGATAAAAAGCATCCACAGCTGCAATTTCACATTCCCGAGACAACGCTCTCAAACAGTTTATATCAATAACCTTTTCGTCATATTCTACATTTATTTCAAACAAATGCCCTGTTTTATAATATTTATGCGTATTGTGCGTAATTTCCTTTAATGTGTCAATATCATATCCTAGAACATCTCTCTCTTTAAATTCTGAATCAACCATTTCACTAATAAATAAATCTCTTATAAATCTATATGCTTGTGCAAAAATCGGCTTCCAACTTTTTTTATTTTTTTCATATTTTTTTCCAAAAATTTAATAGTTTCAGCCTGTAAAGTGTCAAATTTACCACGCAAAATTATTCTTTTATGATTTTTTTAACAACTAGATTATCGCCAAATATCTGAGTCATAAATTCAGGTTTTTTTATCATAAATCGCACCTGTTACATAATCTCGATATTGTCTTTTTCGGTTTTGCTTCTTCCATTGCTAATTTTTTTATCATCTTTTTTTCTGAATTTCCAATTTTTTTCTTCTTTTTCTTCTTTTTTTCTCTATTTCGATCATAAGAAATTCTTTTTTTATTTAAAAATTCTCTTGCTGACGGTGTGAGAATATCTTTTTCTTCAATAACCAATTGGTCTAAAACGCCATCTTTTTCAAGTTTTCTTAACTTTTCTTCAGTTATTACTGGCATATTTATCACACCCTATCTATTTTTGATAGATTTTATCTAACACTTGTTTTATAATATCTTCAATTTCCTTTGCATTTGTTACATCTACATCATTACTTGCCAAATTTGTCGCTTCTTTTACAGCGTTCCCCACAACATCTGACAATTCACTTACACACACGGCTTCTTAACTAAATCTTCCAATTCTTTTTGTCCATATGCAACAGTTCTAATATTTATTAAATTTTTTGGTCCAATGTTATCAGAAGTTGAACTTCCTCCAACTGTTCCACATCCTAATGTTAACGCTGGTAATAAGTTAGTTGTAGCTCCTACTCCACCTAATGTCGCTGGTGTATTTACCAACAATCTTGAAACTGGTTTTTTCAAGGCAAATTCCCTAATTACATTAACATTATTTGAGTGCATAGACATTGTATGTCCAATTCCTTCATTTTTCAATATTTCAATACATCTTTCACAAGCTTTTTCCCAATTTTCTTCGCAGTAGAATCCTAATACTGGACACAATTTTTCTCTCGAATATGGATTAAAATGTGATACTTCTGTTTCTTCTGAAACCAAAATTTTTGTGTTTGTTGGAACTGTTATTCCAGCCATTGAAGCTATGTAAAGTGCTGTTCTTCCAACAATTTTTGGATTCATTGTGTTGTTAGCTCTCATCAAGATTGCTCCAACTTTATCTCTTTCTTCTCTATTCAAGAAATAAGCTCCTTGTGCCTTCAATTCTTCAACAACTTTATCTTTTACTTCTCTTTCCACAACAATTGATTGTTCAGAAGCACAAATTACTCCGTTATCAAAAGTTTTACTTTGAACTATTCTTTTTACTGCTTTTTTGATGTCAGCTGTTTTTTCAATAAATGCAGGTCCATTTCCTGGTCCAACCCCAATTGCCGGTGTTCCAGAACTGTATGCCGCTCTAACCATTGCTTCTCCACCTGTTGCTAAAATCAATGATGTTAATTTATGTTTCATCAATTCATTTGTAGCTTGTAATGTAGGTGTTTTAATAACTCCTATCAATCCTTTTGGTGCACCTTTTCTTTCAGCTGCTTCAATCAAATATTCAACTGTTTTAATAATACTGTTTTTCGCATTTGGGTGAGGACTTACTACAACCCCGTTTCCTGCTTTCAATGAAATCAATACTTTATAAATCGCAGTTGAAGTTGGATTTGTAGAAGGTATCAAAGCTGCAATAACTCCCATTGGAACTCCAATTTCAATTATTCCTTCATCTTTGTATTCATTTAAAATTCCAACTGTTTTTTCATTTTTGAAAGATTCATAAACATCTATTGCCGCTAATTTATTTTTAATTACTTTGTCTTCCCAATTTCCAAATCCTGTTTCTTCGCAAGCCATTTTTGCCAATTCTGTAACATGTTTTTCTTGCTTCTTCACTTACTTCTTTTTACTATTTCATCAACTTGTTCTTGAGAAAATCCAGCATATATTTCTTGAGCTTGACTTGCTGCTACTAGCAAATCTCTCGCTTCTTGTATCGATTGTAAATCTTTATCCATTTTTCATTTCCTCTCTAAAACAATTTAAATTCATTCCTACCGTTAATTTATTTTGTTAATTTTTAATTTTTTCTATCTAACTTTTTATTCAGCTGTTGGAACTTTTGGTAAAATTCCTTCGATTTCATCATGTGGTCTTGGGATTACATGTACAGAAATTAATTCTCCTACTCTTTCTGCTGCTGCTGCTCCTGCATCTGTTGCTGATTTAACTGCACCAACGTCTCCTCTAACCATTACAGTTACTAATCCTCCACCAATGTGTTCTTTTCCAACTAAAGTTACATTTGCTGCTTTTACCATTGCGTCTGCTGCTTCAATCGCTCCTACTAATCCTTTAGTTTCTATCATTCCTAATGCATTTAAAGTTGCCATAATCCTTACCTCCGTAATTTTTTTCCTTATAAATTTAACTATAATGTTCTATTAATACATTTATCAATTTTTTTCTTTGTCATTCCCTTAATTTGAGAAGGACTATAATCTAATTTTAGTTTTTCTACTTTTTCTTTAAGTTCAGATACTTTCATTTTTCTGGTATTTTTTTAAAATCTTCTATTTTTATTTTTTTAGAATCCAAATTTTTTTCGTCATGTTCTGAATATTCGATTTTTCTCAACTTTATTTTCACTCAAAAGTTTTTTTGGTCAACATTTTCAATTAACTTTTTGTTCTGTTTCACTTTCTTCTATTAATTTTAGATTCTTCTTGTATTTCCTCTGTATTTGAGTTTTTCTTCAGTATTCTCAATTTCTAAATTTTTTTCAAAATCATCATTTGAATTTAAATCTTTTTCAACATTTTCAATTTCTGAAATTTCTTCCAATTCATTTTTTTAAAATTGAATTATCTTCAACATTTTCTTCATTTAAATTTTCTTCAGTTTTTTCTTCTACTTCTGATTTTTCCTCAATTTCAGATGGATTTTTATCCTTTGGGTTATTTCCTTTTGGAGATTCGATATTCACAAGAATTTTTTTCGTTTCATTGTCAACTCTCGCTATTACATTACTCGTTAGGAACGCTCCCATTCTTTTTGCTACTTCAACTCCAGCATCTACTGCGGCAATTACAGCTGCTACATCTCCTGAAAATTCGATTGTAACTATTCCACCTTTTACAAAATAACGATTTTTCAATGTTACATTTGCTGCTTTTAAACCTTCATCAGCTGCTGTTATAGCTGCTACATAACCGTATGTTTCTATATAACCATATGAGTCCATTTTTTCTTATCACCTTCTCACTCGAGTAAAATCATAACTAATTTCTTAAAAATCTAGAGCTTTTTCAAAATCTTTTTATCAGTCTGATTTCAAATATTCTGCAAGTTCATCCACTCCTGTGTTTTCATATGAACTTACTACAAATATTTTTGTTGCTCCTGCTTGCTCTAACATTCTTTTTGTTCTCTCGACATCTCCACTAAGATCTACTTTTGTGACTATTCCGATAACTGGCTTATTAAATGCTGAAGAGAAACCTGGTGGAAATTGATTTCTCTCATCATCATTTGCTTGAACCATTCCAATAACATCACAATCATACGAACTCACAATTAAAGCACTGTATCGATTTCTATTTTCCAAATATTCTCCTGGTGTATCAAAAGCGTTGTTTTCATAAGTTATTGTTTGTGTTTTTCTGTATTCCAGCTTTAATCCATTCATTCTTTGAAGCAAAGTCGTTTTTCCACAACCTGATCTTCCAACTAACAGTATTTTCTTCATTTTAAGACCTCGTTATTTCTGTTACACTAAATCTCAAAACATTTTTGAAATAGTCCACAATATCACTTATTGCTGCTTCAACGCTTGATACATCGCCATTTAAAATTACAGAACCACTAAATCTGTCAACAAATCCTATTTCAATCGCTGCACTTTTAGTAGCTAAATCACCTGCAATTATAGCTGCTTCTCCAGGAGTTATTGTCAATATCCCAATAGCGTCCACTTTTTCATTCGTAAGACCTACTTTTCTTGCCAATTCATCTTGTGGATTTGCAATTACATGAGCTAACGTCACTTGTCGTCCAGGAACATACTCTTGTATCATCCTTTGTTTTGCTTCTTCCATATTAACAAATCCCTTTTCTTAAATTTTTTATTCAGCTGTTGGAACTTTTGGTAAAATTCCTTCGATTTCATCATGTGGTCTTGGAATTACATGTACAGAAATTAATTCTCCTACTCTTTCTGCTGCGGCTGCTCCTGCATCTGTTGCTGATTTTACAGCTCCAACGTCTCCTCTAACCATTACAGTTACTAATCCTCCACCAATGTGTTCTTTTCCAACTAAAGTTACATTTGCTGCTTTTACCATCGCATCTGCTGCTTCAATCGCTCCTACTAATCCTCTAGTTTCAATCATTCCTAACGCATTTAAAGTTGCCATAGTCTTTTCCTCCTAAAATTTATTTTTATTTATATTTTTTTAAATTTAAAAAAACCTATTTATATAATATAACTGTTATAATTTCATAGATTACAATAAATCTTTCTACTTTTTTTGTTACGATTATATTTTTTTGTCACAGTTATATTTTACCTTGATATTTAATTATATCAAGTGCTTAATTACAAAAAAATATTTATCAAATTTTTTTATACTATTTTTTTAACTAATGTTTTTTTAACTTCTGTAATTCTACAACAAATTTTTTTATTCCTCTAAAATTTTTTTATTAACAAAAGTTCTTATCTTATCGAAAAACTTCCACTCAAAACACATCTTCTACGTCTTGCAAAATCCTTCGCACTCACAATTCCTTCTCCAGTTTTTCCAGCAATTGTAAATCCAACGTATCCTTCTCCTTCAAATCCTAATCCAACATATGACGGAGCGTTTTTCACAAAAATCGTCGTTTTTATCTTTTTGGCTGCTTCACTTAATCTTGAAACATTTTGAGAATGAATAATCGCCGTATTATTTCGCTTTCCTTCCACTTGAATCGCATTTTTCAACGCTGTATCAAAATCCTTTTGTCGTACAACAGGAACTACTGGCATCAACAATTCCTCCTGCACAAACGGATGCAAAATATCAGTTTCCACAATTATCAATTTTGGATTCCCCTCAAATTGTATTCCCGCATTTTTCAAAATCACAGTTGGACTTTTTCCAACATAATTCTCATTTGGCTTTCCGTCCTTCAAAATACAGTTTTGTAATTTTTCAATGTCACTAATATTCTCAATCTGAATTGCGCCTTCCTTTTGCATACAAAATGTCAAATAATCAGTCACGTCATCAATCACTAACACCGATTTTTCTGAAACGCATAACAAATTGTTATCAAATGAAGCTCCACTAACAATATCTTTCGCTGCTTTTGTAATATTTGCTGATTCATCAACTATAACTGGCGGATTACCAGATTCTGCTCCAATGACCTTTTTCCCACTTCTCAAAGCCTTATTTACAATCTCTGTTCCACCTGTCACAACCAACAAATCCACATCTACATGGTTAAATAACTCTTCAACATCATTTTTTTCAGAAGCCTTCGAAATTGTCACCAAATTTTTAGGATAATCCTTCAAATCCTCAATAATCTCATTAATCATTCGTACCAAGTATTTTGACACTTTCAAAGCATTCGGATGTGGTGAAAAAACAATCGAATTTCCAGCAGCCAAAGCACTAATCGTATTATTTATTATAGTTTCAGTAGGATTTGTAACTGGAGTCACACTTCCAACCACTCCAAATGCTGACAATTCAATGAGTGTCAATCCATTATCACCAGTAAAAGCCTGTGTCGACAAATCTTCAACCCCTGGAGTTTTCTCAATCGCCAACAAATTTGTTTTAATTTTATCCTTCACTTTCCCCATTCCAGTCTCATTAACCGTCATTTCCGAAATCTCTTCCACAAAATTTGTCAACTCTCTTCTCAAATGATTAATCAATTTTTCTCTTTGATTCAAACTATATTTTTCATAATGTTTTTGAGCACTTGAAGCCTTTTCGATAGCAATTTCCATATTACTGCAAACTCCTAATCCTAATCCTTCTGTTTTGGCTGTTTTTTGTTCTGTTTCTAGTTTTTCTAGAACCCCTTTTTTACTATATTTTCAATATTTTTTCTATCCATAACCAAACCTTTCTTCATTTTGAGAGTCCATTTTTCACTCTCAAACTCGGCTTGTGCTTCAAAATTTTCTTTTTAAAATTTCTAATGCCGTTTTTTATTGTATTATCTATAGTTTTACCGTTAAGAGTAGTTTTTTAGTAACAACTAAGTCCTTCAACGATACTCTCTACAGTCTTTCTTGCTATTTCATCGTCGTCTACCGAACTCCCTCCACTAACTCCCAACGCTCCTATTAATCTGCCTTCATACACTATTGGATAACCTCCACCAAAAGTGACAAGTTTTTCTTTAAAAATCCTATCCAATCCTGGAAATTCAACTAAATCTACTTTCGAGGTTGGACTATTTAAAAGTAATGCCGTGTATGCCTTTTTCATTGAAACATCTATACTTGCAATAATCGCTCCATCCGTTCTCTTAAAAAGTACTAAATTTCCACCTTTATCGACAACCGATACGCTTAAATTCAACGATTTTTCTTTTGCATACTTTAATGCTTCTTTCACAAATTTTTCTGCTAATTCAAGATTCACATCTTCATAATTCTTTTTACTAGCTATTTTTTCTTCATTTTCTAGATATTTTTTTAATTCTTTTTTGATTAAGTCATATATTTTTTCTTTTTCAAAGTTATCCATTTTTCATTCCTCTTTAATTACTATACTTACAATGAATTAAGTAATGTTCTCTTTAGGGGAATTCCCTTCACAATTCTAGCGATATTACTACCGTAAACTCTCAATTCTTCTTTCTCCGTATCTTCAACATTATTTATAACAAACAATGGTTCCTCTACCTTCAATCTTGAAAAATGAAAAATTGCTTTACTCTCACAAATAGCAATTCCTATGGATAATTTAGATTTAGTAGCTTCCTCATACGCCTTTTCCACAATATTTTTTTCATCTAAATCATACACAGTTTCCAGCACATACGGTATTTGCTCCTCTTCAATCCCATATGATATTTCTTTCGCTATCCCTATATTTTTTTGCACCGTTACTATTTTTATATTTGGAAATTCTCTAGCCAATTTAATCACCACTATTTCTCACTAAATCGAGAACCAATCCAGTAGCCACAGCATTTTCTAGGCCCTTCTGTGCTTCTAATATTTCCTCTTCCAGCGACAATCGAATATTGCGACAATTTATCTGTAACAAATTCTGGCACTTCGAAAATCTAAAGCGGATCCTCCAACCAAAATCACAAACTGAATATCTCGAATATTCCCTGTCAAACTCACTGAATTTAATGCTCTAATTGTATTTTTCCACAAAAAAATTCTTTTTTTGCACTTCTTCTGGTTGCTCTGATTTTTTTCCAAAGATTTCTCAATTGGAATAGCGTACATTCCTTCTGGCTTCAAGACAACAACTCTCGAAAAAAATCTCAGGTGGTAACGGTTCTTCAAAAAAATTGAACAGTCCCGTCTTCATGCCGTATATGAAACAGACTTTCCACTTTCGCCAATGGATATTTTTTTATTTCCTCTGCCAAACTCGTGTCTTCAAGTCCCAATTCTTCATTTATCAACATCGTAACCATATTTCCAGCTCCAGCCAAATGCACTGAACGAATATTTCCACTTTTTATCCATAATCGAAGCATCTGTAGACCCTGCTCCCATATCTACAATCGCTAAAGGAAGCGTAGTCCCTGGTGTTGTCAATGACCCTAGAATCGCCATATCAGCCTCAACTCCACCAATCTCAACTTTTTATCCCCAATTCTCGTTCCAATTCCTCAGCAATAATTGTCATCTGCAATCTATCCGACTTAACCATCGATGCAATTCCAACTGCATTTTCCATCGAAAACTCATTCGCTCAAGCCACCTTTTCACTTTCACTGGACTAAAAGTATCAACCGCCAACAAATCTTGAATACAAATATCTGAAATTTTTCTCTTTTTCGTAAGATTTGCCATTGTTTGTCGAACCTTTTTCAAGCATTCCACCTACATTTGTCCCAGCTTCACCTCTAATATCCTCAATCTTCTTAATTTTTAGAAATTGTCTGCATAATTTTCTCAGCACCATCTTCAATATTCACAAAAAAATTTCTTTTTCCATCTCCGTTAATAATTATTTTTTTCCAGCTGGAATCGTTCTTTCCTTCACATCTCCTTCTGGCGTCTTAATTACTACTGCTGATCGATTTCCCATTAAAGCTCGTGAAATTGGAACTACCTTTTTTTGTTTCCTCAGGCGTTAAATTAAATATACTCGCAATTCCATAAGGATTTGACAATTCCTCGATAACCTTCCCTTGCTCAGCGACTTCCACGCCACATTCCACACCCAAAGGAATTTTTTTCAATCATTTCAACTTCATCAATTATTGGAATCCTAAAATTCAATCGATTTTTGCACTAAAAACCGCATCATCCTTCTGTAAAATAGCACCTTTTATCTTAACACCTTTTCTATTTGCCTCATTAAACGCATTTGCAACATCTTCAAAAATCATATTCCTTTGAAACAATAACAATTACGTCGCCGTTATCCTTAAAATTTGGACTTAAAATATCCTTAAAATCCACAGTTTTTTTCCAGAACACAATCCAATTCCACTCGGCGTTTTTTTGGATTATGCCCCAATCATTGTCGACTCAGTTATTATTGTTTCTGTTATTGTTTCCATTGCTACATCGCCAATTACAGGTGCCGCCTCATTTATCCTAATTAAATCAATATCTTTTGCTGTCAAATTTGCCTTTTTTTCAACAATTGATTGATAACACCGTGTATACCGTATTTATTTTTGCGAAGTCCCTTTTTATTCCAGTTGTACTCACAATGGCACTCGCTAAAAAAATATTGCTTTTTCATCATCACCTATACTAGCCAATGCCCCTTCTGTTGTTGAATTCCCAATATCTATTCCTACAACATATCTCATAACTGCTCCTCTTATTAATAAATACTAATCTACTCTCAATTTCTTTCTTTTTTTCGTAAACTTCAGCTGCCTCTCGAATAAAAGCCGCATTTACTTTTGCATCATATTTACTCTCAATTTCACTAGCGATATCCAACAATTCAGATTTTGTTGATCTAAACGGTCTCAATGCATCATATATTTCCAAAATTCTCGCATCTGGTATTTTTGTTAATTCTGCTGCTCTTCTAAAATTTCTTGCCAAAGTTGGTCTTCCCGCTGATTCAGCCACCTGTGCCTGTAATTCCAACACTTCTGGAGTTATTTTCACATCATCTATCGTAACCGTTCCGTCCATAACACTTTCAAGCGTAATGTCGTCCAAAGTCTTATTAGTCGGCGTTCTCAACAAATCTTTCCTATTTTTACCCAAGGGATATTGAGAAGCATCCACTTTTGTACCATTTTTAGAAGATTTCTTTTGATTTTCTATACTTTCCAATACTTCTTTAACTAATTGTTCTAATGTTTGTTGGTTCATAATTCTGACCTCCATCTAATATTTCGCTTCTAATTCTCGTGGTTTTGCCTGATGAATTACATGCTCTGTTTCTTTTATATGCAAAATTGCTGCCAACGCCTGAAATCTCGGTCTTACCATTTGATCATTTTTCACTGGAACCGGATTAGGTACTTCACCTTTCGCATATTTTGCTGCATTCTTACCAATCGCTCTATAAGTTTCCAAATCAAGCAACGGACATTGAGGAAACAATTCCAAATTACTCAAAGGCGGTAAATCAGCCTGATGAATAACGGTTGTCCCTTTCGATTGAATCCCAATTCCAATTTTTGAACCACTTAATTTAGCCGCATCATTCGCCAAAATCGAAACATCTGATGTTCTCAAAATCCGAACAAATCTAGCTTTTAACCCTTCTTCCTCAATTCCTGCCACCAATTCCCTAATAATCTTGTAATGTGGCACTTTCGTTATCGATTCCTTTTGATAAATCCCAAAAGCTGGTGCAACTCCGATTACAACTTCATCTGAAGATGAACCTTTTTTCGCTTCACCAATATCTGTCAAAACCAATCGATTCAATTCTGCTTCGTGAACTGCTGGATCTTCCACATTTTTACTTTCTATCTTACATTCTTTCGAAGAACATTTTCCATTCTTCTTATCTTCTATTTCCTGTAACACCTTATTTATCAATACTTTCAATTCTTGATCACTAATGTTCATGGTCTTACCCTCCTAAACCAATAAATTATATTTTACTTGGATCTATAGCTGCTGGAATTTTTTTAATTTCATCCCATCTTTCATCGCTCATTTGATATCCTGTTCCTGGTCCTGCATAGTCATTTACATCGTTTACCGCACTAATTACATTGAAATCCTTATCAACTACTGCCGAAGTATGCAAATAATCCCCAGCTACCCTTTGTTTCAACATATTCAATATCTTTTGTGCTTCTTCTTTGTAACCTGATCTGTAAAGTGCCTTAACTACATCAATACCTGTAATTCCACGTTTCATCATATCTTCAGCACCCTTCAAATCTTCAACTACATTTCTCGGTGGCATATCTTTACTTCCATTAGCATAAGTCGCCGCAGTAACTTCTTCATCAGTAATTTCAGGCAATCCTAATTCCTTAAATACCGCTTGTAAAACCCTAGCCGCTTTATTTCTAGCCGCCACAACATTTTCTTCTAAAACAGGTCTCAATCCCGCGTCAATCTTCAAATCTCTTTGAATTACATTCCAGTCATCAAAATCTTCCGCATCCCAGTTTGATCCAGCAAACATATTATCGTAGTTTGGAGTTGCACTGTATCCTGAGCAGATAAAATCAGTTCCTGGTGCCATTTGCATCAACGATCTAACTGATCTTCTCAAATCTGAATGAGTGAAAGTTTGGTCATTACTAGAAGCACATTCCAAATCTAACATTGCTGCCAATAGGTTTTCTGCTAAAACGGCTCTAATTCCACCTGGTACAGCTGACGGAATACCAATACAACTTACTGAACCATTTTGTATCCCTTGAACTCCAGCTCCCTTCGTAATGTACAAACATCTAGCTTCCAAATACAACATTGATTTACCTTCAGCATAACCCATTTGCACTTCTGAACCAGTTCCTGATGTAAAACGCATTTTTAAACCTCTTGACGCATATGCTGATGCTAAAAATCCTTTTGACCAAGGCGTGTCATCTCCATCAGTAAATACATCTTCTGTCCCATACACCGAAATTGTTTCTGCATAACAAGTCAATCCTCTCATTCCCAATGCCAATTCAGTCGCTTCTTCCAACGAACATTGAGTCAAAACTCCACCACGACCAACTTGCGAACCAATTAACAAACTCAACGCATTAAACGGTGCATATCTAGCAATTCCTACCGTAGTTTCTTGTTCAGGAAATCCTCTCAATGCTGCTTCTGCTCCATCTGCTGCAATTTGTGCTGGATTATCCTTTATATTAGTAACGTGACATTGATTCATCGGTGTCTTTCTAGCACGCATTTTTTGCATCGCCATCATCATCTCAACGACATTCATGTACCCCAAAACTTGAACCGCTTTTGCAGGCGTCATAGCAGTCGTCAATTGAACCAATTCCTTTCTTGAAACATTAGGATCACAAAGCATATTTGCTATTTTCTTAGAATCCATCGACATTACTTCATTCGCCTTTTCAATATTAATACCGTAATTCGCTATAAAAGTATCAATCGAATCAAATTCTTCTCTCTTTTTACCATCTAACTCAACAATTTTCCCACCTTCAATTTTTATACTTGGTTTCGGGTCTTGCGAACTGTTCATCGCAATAAATCCTACTTCTTCCCACTCTAATACAAATCCATCTTTATTTATCGGTCTATTTCTCAAAGCCTCAAATCTTTTTGATTTCATACAATTTCCTCCTACGCATATTTAAGGGCTTTCAAAATCACCAATTTTTTTACTTTTTTCCCCTTAAATTCTCATTTCATCACAAAATATACGGTTTCGTAGTACTTTCTGGTCTATCTCCCATCGCTGCCAAAAGTTCAATTCCAACTTCTCTAGCCGAAATAATCGCTTGTTTAACAGCTCCTGAATCTCCACTTATTCCCAAAATTACTTCATTACTGTAACTTGTTCCGTGACCAGGTGAAGAATACGCTCTCACTTCAACGGCTGCGGCTTTCACTGCTGTATCTGCTAAAATTACACCAATTGCTGCTGGACTGGCTACTGTTATCCCAAAAGCCTTACCTTTTTCTGCTCCCAATCCTTTAACCAAAGCCTGACTAGCTCTAGCCGAATATTGAAATTCCAAATGTCCCGCATCATTTCCATAAACATCACCAAATGTTCTTTCCAAATCAGCTAAACAAATTTCCACAGCTTTTCTCACATCAGACACATCATCAGCACCGAAAATTATTAACGAACCATGTCCTCCTCCACCTTTAGTGTCTCTCGGTAGTTCAATTGATAAAATCTCTGAATTAGTCGATTTCACAGCCTCATCTGCCGCAAAAATATGTGGTCCAGCTCCTGTTCTAGCACCAACAATCCCAATCGAATTGTATCTAGTACCAATATTCATTTTCTCTTTCAATTGCGAATCAATATTGGCAATAACTAACCCAATTGTATCCCCTAATCTGTTAGTTCCTACAAACTCCGTTACCATTACAATCATCTCCTCATCCAATGATTTCAACTAATTTAATCTAAAAACTATCTACCTAAACCCAAGATTTGCTCAATTTCATTAGCCCGATTTTAAATGAGTTCAAGTACAAAATAAAAAAAGACACTTAAAAAAAATAACATTTATACAATTTGTATAACCTGTTTTTCTATCTTTAAGCCTCTTTGCTCGCCTTTTATTCTTTTTGAAATTTTTTTAAATTAAATATGCTTACCCCATTGTAAATATATCTATAGTTTCTATATAAATATTACCTCGATTTTTTTGATTTGTCAAGTTTTTTTGAAATCGAATAAAAACAGAATAAAATATTTTTAGAGATTTTTATTCTTAAAAAAATATTTATTCTGTTTTTTTCAATATTTATAGATTACTTTAAATTAAAAATTAAAATCTATATCTATATCCACATCTACATCGTCAATATCTACATCCATATAGCACATCTTTATCACCTTTCTATCATTCAAAGTTTTTTTCACTATTAAATGAATTTTATTAATTTATTTTTTTGAAAAAAATTTTATTAATTTCTTAGAAATTAAAGTCAACATCTATATCAATATTTACATCACCCATTTTATAAACCTCCTTATTTAAGTTTTTTTATAATTCTTCTAATTTTTTTCTAAAAAAATCTACCACAGATTCTATTCTTACTACATCTTCTACTAACAATTCTAACATATCAATCACTATCTCCATAATTTATAACCTTTGTTTTTAGTATCTATACACTACATCAGTTACAATCCCTTTTTGTTACATTGACATCTTTTTAATAATTTATCTAATATATCCATACTTTTTCTCCATTCTTGAAGATTTTTATTCGCTTTAATACGTTTTTTTATACGTATTAGTGAATTTTTAGAAAAATTTTTTTATTAGATTCTAATCTAATAAAATTTCATCTCTATAATTCATCCAATAATTCCAAAATATCTGACGCAACCTCTAATACTGCTAATCCTCCTACTAATAATCCTAACATAATTAGTACCTCCTGTTTTTTTATTTTTATCTTTCTCATTTACAAAATTAGTATACCATATTTTTTTGATACGTAGTCAATACTTATTTTAGTTTTTTTAGAAAAAAAATTTTTTTATTAGGTATAACCTAATAAAATTTCATCTCTATAATTCATCCAATAATTCCAAAATATCTGACGCAACCTCTAACACTACTAATCCTTCTACTAATAATCCTAACATAATTAGTACCTCCTATTTTTTTATTTTTATCTTTCTCATTTACAAAATTAGTATACCATATTTTTTTGATACGTAGTCAATACTTATTTTTTTAATTTTTTTATAAAATTTCGAAAAATTTTTACTTTGTTTATCAAATTTTTAAAATCTATATATCTAAATTTTTATGAAATACACTATTAAAATTAAAGTTATTATAAACTCTCTCGTTTTTTTGGGGTTATCTATATCATGTTTGTATATGCACCAGAAACTGAAATTAAGTTTTAGTCCCCTTCGTTTTTGGGGTTAATATCTGAATAATGCAACTGGTGAATTGTATATTGAAGTTTTAGTCCCCTTCATTTTTGGGGTTATCTATATCGAAAAAAATAGGATTAGAAACTTTAGAAATTAGGTTTTAGTCCCCTTCGTTTTTGGGGTTATCTATATCCGCAGTAGATTCGTACAAACCTGGCTTTATTGAGTTTTAGTCCCCTTCGTTTTTGGGGTTATCTATATCGATTTAGCGGAGTTAATGTAACACCTAATGGTTTTAGTCCCCTTTGTTTTTGGGGTTATCTATATCAAAGAGAGTTTATCCATTATTATACGTAGAAAGTTTTAGTCCCCTTTGTTTTTGGGGTTATCTATATCAATCCAGAAATAAGACCTGAAGAAAAAGATGGTTTTAGTCCCCTTTGTTTTTGGGGTTATCTATATCCAAAGTGGTGATACTTGGGACTTGATAGCTTGTTTTAGTCCCCTTTGTTTTTGGGGTTATCTATATCAAATTAGCTGATGATTATAATTTTGATATGAGTTTTAGTCCCCTTTGTTTTTGGGGTTATCTATATCAAAGTTAAAGCGAAGATAGTCAGAAATAAAAAGTTTTAGTCCCCTTTGTTTTTGGGGTTATCTATATCCCATCCAAAAACATTGAATGAAATATTTATTATATATTTATTTTCTTTTTCGTCATAATTTTTTTGATATAGAAAACCCCTCCTTCTATATTTTATCATAAATCTATTAAAAATCAATACTCTAAAAATATGATTTTTCTTTTTCTTAATATTCTTTCTCCAAAAGTTAGTTCTCCAGATAAAATTTGTATCTTATTAAATTGCTCATCTGTTAAGATCAAAGTTCTCACAGAAGATTTTTTTGGAACTAACATTGATAACTGTTTTTTTCAATAATATATAGTTTTTTTCTTTTGTATTCGTACTCACTATATAAACTGATTTTTTTGAATTTGGTAGTATCCTCTTTTTTTATTATTTCTTTTCTAAAAATTGTATATTCCTTTTCTCTTTTCCAGTTTTTCATAGGAAAGTCATACATTAGTAATCCTATATAATTAATACTCATAATCCTCAATCCTTAATTCAGGTATCTCAATTTCTGTATTTTTCATCTATAAAATAATTTCTAATGTTATCTAAAAAAATATTCAATAACTTGTGACAATTCATATTTCTTATTTTTTTCCAATAAATTTTTTTGAGTTAATATTAATAATAATTTTTGTCTTAACTCTTTACTCAATCTTACATTTTCTTTCTGATTAAAATAAACAATATAATCTACCATTGGTCTAAAAATTTCAATAATATCATCTGAAAAGTTATAATTATTAAATTGAGATTTATGATGAATACCTAAACTTGGATGAAATCCTTTTTGCAACAATTTTTCGAAGATATCAAACTTCTTAAAAGTGCATAACCATAATTTAATGCTGAATTTATTCCATCATCATCAAATCTTTTTAAAATTTTTTTACCAAATAATTCTTTGAAAAATATCCTTGCTGCAATAGCCTCCTGATGTTCTGCTTCTCTTCCTCTTATTAAAAATATTTTTTTCATATATTTCTAATTTTAATACTCTTTCTTCTGATTTATTCAAAAATTGTAATAAATTTCTTTGATTTTTTTATCTTTTTTTGCTGCTATTCTAGACCAAAGTTCATTTTTATATCTAGCCAATTCACCTGTTCTTTTTATTCTTGTTGTCACTTGAAAATGATCATATAAACCCAATGAATGAAGTACTGGTTGATGCTTTTCATTGCAAATTATTAATGGAATATTTTTCTCACTTAATCTTAATTGTAATATTCCTGTAATTTTACATCTACAATTCTCAATTATTATTGCTAATATATCTTTTAATGAAATTTTATTAACTTCCTTTTCATTTTCTATTTCAATATTAGACATCACAAGTTGATTATTTGAAATTGACAACTCATTCGCATTCGTAATATGAACAATACTAGACATAATTAAATCTCCTCTTCCTAAAAAAATATTTTTTTATTTTTCACTTCTATATATCTACTAAAATTATATAAACAAACTTAATTTATCTTATATTTTTCTAATCTATTGAAATTTATAAACTAACGTAGGATGTTTTTAAAGTAAGGGATCTAATAATAATCCCTTACTTTTTTTTCAATACTTTCAAAAGCTCTATTTAACTAAAAGTTAAAATCTATATCAATATCTACATTTATATCTCCCATCCTTGATCCCTCCTTATCTTACTACGTTTTTTTAATACGTATTGCTTGGTTTTTAAGAAATTTTTTTATTAGGACTTACCCTAATAAAATTTTTCATTTCTATAATTCATCTAATTTTTTTACTAAATCTACTACAGCTCCCGCTACTACTAAGCCACCTAATACTAATTTTAACATTTTGATACCTCCAAATTTAATTTATTTTCTCTTTCTAACTTACAAACTAAGTATAGCACGTATTAAATCAGTAGTCAATACTTTTTTTAAATTTTTTATCTAGTAAGACTTTTACTTTAACAAAATCTTACCAGATAAATTTATACTGAATATTATATAATTTTTTATTTCTAAGCTTCTTTATATTCTAACATTATTTTTTTACAAGCTCACATAAGTCTTCTGAATTTTTTTGTCGTTATTAATTCATTATTTTTTTAAATGTTTTTATTTTTTTCTGATTTTTACACTACAAACTTTTTATTTTTTTACCATTTTTTTGTATGAGATATTGTAAATTCTACAATAAATCCATATTCCTTAAAAAAATATCTTTTATAGATTTCATTACTGCATTTTTTTAGTTTTCTGTCATATTTTTAGTAATTCTCTCAATTCTTCAAGTATTTCTAAAATAGATTTTTGTTGCATCAGGAATATAATTAAAGTGAGCTATATAATTTCTTATTTCTAAAGCCTTCTTTTTTTATTGTTTGTTTTTCTTTTTTTGTCTCTTGCATTCTTCCTTTGTATTTCTCCATCTTTTTCTACTAAGAAATAACCATATTTAGATACTACTGAACCACCTCTCTCATTTTTTTCATTATATATTTTTATTTTTACTATTATCAAAATTAAATATTTCATCAATATATTTATTTTCAGGATACTCTCCTTTTAATTTAAATTGTAAATCTCTTTCCCAAAGTGAAGTATATCCTGCAAGTCTGTGTAATATTCTAAATAACAAACTCTGCAATAAATTCAAATCATTAAATTCAATCTTATTTTTTTAATTGAGTATAATTTTGTATATTTTTCAATAGCTTTTTTTATAATCATTAAAATCTTTTTTTCATTGTTTCTTTAATTAAAAAAATGGTTTTTGATTGTAATTTTCTATGAATACTGTTCTTGAATTTTTATAAAAAAATCATTTCTTTTTTTAATTCATTTTTGTAAATTTTCATATTTTTTTATTTCTTCTTTTGTAATCTTTTAAATCAGCTTTATCCACAATTTTTTTCAAGTAAATCTAAAAATACCATATTTTTTTAATATTGTAAAAAGACCTATGTTTTATTACATTTTCTCCATCAGCAAATATTTTTACTAAAATTATTTAATTGAGCAACATTTTTTTTATTGGAATACTACTCTTTAAAAAAATTTTTCCTATATCTTCAGCTTCAAGACTAAAATTAGTTCGCACTTTATTATTATCCAAATTTACTAAATTAATTATAGTTAATTCTTCTGAATAGATTTCATTTTTATTCATACTCTCATATTTTTTTCTAGATTTCCTCTTAAGTTAGTTAATTCTCTATAATCAATAAGTTTTTAGAAGCAAATAAAAAAAATACTCATTCTATCATTATAATTTATATTTACTAATTTTAATTTTTTTATATACTCATATATTTCTTTCTGGCATTTTAGATAAATTACTTCCACTATTTTTCCCATAATTTTAATTTTTTTCATCATAAAAAAACTTTTTTTATTAGTTATTACTTCATCTTTTTCTTAAATTCAATAAATTTAATGGTTTTTCAAATAGAATCTAATTTCTTGCAAGTAATTAATAAATCCTTTTAAAAATATCTTTTGTACAAAAATCAACATATATATCTTTATCTTCTTCTATTTTTTTCTCTATCATAATTAATCTGATGTAAACTTTGTAATTTTTTTCAAGATATTCTGTTGGTGTATTTGCTTTTTAATGTTTCAAATTTTCTCTAGTTTATAAAAATTTTGTTTCTGGTATTTGTTCCAGCATTTTTTTATTTATTTTAATAATTTCCCTAAATATTTTTTTCAAAATCATCATTATTATTAACAAACTTTTTCAACAAATTCTCCATAATAAATATTTTTTTAATAAATAAATTTGTGAATCTCTAGCTTCTTTTCTTTTTGGAATGTATAATGTATCCTAAATTTTAAAGCATTACTTCCTTTTTAAATTATCTATTCTATTGTATAATTTTGTAAATGAAGGAACAAAAAGGAATATTCTTATTTGCAAATTTAATTTCTATATTTTTCTAAATATTTTTTTATTTTCCAATTTTTCCCAATAATCAAAAAAACACCCTGCACTATTTAGTTGTCTAAATATTTTTAAGTTTCAATTCTCTCGTATCTGTTTCTTTTTTTCAAAAAAATACTTTTTTTCAATAATTTTGAAACTTCAATATCGGAAAAAAATCAAAATATATTTCTCAGAATTTGTATTTATATTATAATGTACTATTCTATGTCTAACACTTGTTATTGCTTCTAACATATTTACAAAAAAATTTTTTTCAATTCATCCTTATCAACATTTATCAAAACTATTTCCATAAAAACATTTTTTTAAATTTTTCTTTTTATTTGATAAATTCCTTTTTTTCAAAAACTTTTATCTACAACTTTTTTAAAAAAATATCTTTACTTTTACTTGTAAAATCTTCTTTTAGCCTATTTTCAAAATAAAGATTCTTTTTTTCTTTCATCCTCAGTCAGTTCTTCTTCAATTTTCATAAAAAAATCATTATCATTAACTCCTAGAATATTTCTTAATGAGAAAATACCCAAATGATGAAACTCCCAAAATACTTCTTAAAAATGCTTCTGTTTGTCTATTTTTTTCATATTAGTATCACTTGTTGCTACATCCCAGTTTTTCCATATGATAATTATACTTTCCCACAGTTCTAACATAATTATTTAATTTATTTTTCAAGTTTGTATACAATTAATTTTTTTAGTTTATCATATTGAAAATATTTTTCTATTCTTTATCTTATTACCTTCATTAAATCTTCTTTGTTTTATAAACATTTTTCTTTTAGTAACTTTATTAACTTCTATTTCTACAAAATAACTAAATATATATTTTATATTTTTCATCATTTAATTCTTCATTTTTCTAAAAAAATATTTATAAAAAAATTTGAGATTTTGTTAGATCTTTTATTTTTTTACTTTTTGCAAAAATTCAATAAATTTTTTTCTTTTTTTCTCAACTGAATTTATTATTTGTTTATATAAAAATTGATATTCCTTCTTCATCTTTTTTTCAGAAAAATTCACTTTCTCCAATTATTTCATTTTGATAAAAAAATATCTAACTTTCGATTTTCAAATGTACCTTTTTCAAAAATTTCTTTCTATTTCCGAATATAAATTTTTTTATATTTTTCTTCTGTATACAAATTTTTCAAATGCATATTTTTATATTTTTCTTTAAATTTTTTTCTCGATTTTTCAGGATTTTTTTATAATATTCAAAAACAAGACTTCTTTTTATTTTTGTCCTTTCACATCCTCATATTTTTTTCATTTTCTAGCTCAACATAATCTTTTTCTATAATCAGCTCTATTTTTTTCTAATGACTCTTCTATTGCTTTTTATCTTCGATTCTTTCTTAATAAAATCTTCTTCAAATGCTTCTTTTTAATTTTTACTGAATCAAAATTTAGTATTTCTTCTTTATCATTTTCATTTATTCTTTGTTCCAATAATTCTTTTTAATACATCAAAAAAATTTTTTTGTTGATTTTCCCTTTTTTTATATCATCATAATTTATTTCTTCAGTAATATTTTTTTAAATTTTCTAGTTTTTTTAATAAATATTTTTTTCCTCTTTTTTTCTCAAAATTATTTCTGAGAAATACTTCTTTAAATTTTTCTCTTCTTGATTTAGTTTCTTCTTCTTTATTTTTTTATCTTTATTTTTTTCACATTTTTCAGGATTTTTTTATGTAATTACTTAATTTTAATTCTTTTTAACCTTTTCCAATCTTTCCTTCATCTCATTTTTTTATATTAAAATTACCAGTAAATCTTACAAGTTTACCTTCATCTTCAAATTTTTTTATGAGATATCCCATCAATTTTTTTGTTACTTTCATACTTCTACCCACTTTCTAGAAATAATATTTATTAAATAATTAAACTTATCGAAATAACAATATTAAAATAGTAATCTTTATATTTTTATTTTTATTTTAGGATTTTTTTATAAAACTACTCTATTCCTAATTCTTTTTTTCAATGCTTTTTGTAATAACTGTGAAAAAAATTGATTTTTTTCTCTTGTGCTACTATATCTAACCAAGCTGGTATATTTAACGTTTTCTTTTTAAAACATTTGTTACCTTTGCCGCTTCATAAACTGGATCTACTGAAATTACTTGTATAAATTGATTCTTTTTTTAATTGTATATCTTCTAATTTTTGATGGTTCGGGAAATTCTTTTTTTCATGTCTAATAAATCAGCTAAACATAGTGCTAAATTTTTCTCTAATTACTGTACTCACTTTTTCTAAATTTTTCAGAATAAGCTGAATAATAGTCTATACTTCCATCCTCCAATTTATTAAAAATCAACAAGTCCAATATAATACATTCCGTCTTCTTTTGTTATTACTGCTGGATACATTACATCTCTTTTTAACATCTTCCGCTCCTTATCCGTATCAAATACGTGTTTTAATTTAAAATCAAAAAAATTAGCTTATAACTAATTTTTTTATAGACAAGGGATTAAAATATAATCCCTGCTTGTCTTTCAATACTTCTCAATGTTCCCACTGGAATATCTTTTTTTGGATAAAGGTACTGTTACTAGATTTCCCATTTGGTAATCTATATTGTCTATGACTACCTCTTGTTCTCACTAACTCTCCACCGATTTTTTTACAATTATTTTTACATATTCTTTTTTTGCGTCCATTATTGAACCTCCTAAAAAAATTTTTTTACGTCGAATAACGTAAAAACCTCTTCATTTGTAAATCATATTTAGGATAAAAAAATATAATAATCTATCAGTGAAGTTCCTTATCACATTATTAGTATAACACAACTTTAAGACGTAGTCAATACTTTTTTTATAATTTCTTGCTTTTTTTAGTTGTTACAAATTCTCTACTGGTACTTTAAACACTAACTTTCTCACTTTCCCAGTCTCTTCCCTTTTCAATCCTGATTTATGAACATCTTCTGGAAAAAGAATTAACACGTCTCCACTTTTCATTACCACATTAAACATCATTTCTCCAGAATGAATTATCAAATCTTTATTCTCGTCAATTTTATCCACTTTCATATTATGAATATTATTAACTGCAATTCCCTCTCCACCAGACAAAGTAATTTGAACATCCACATTTTTCAAATGCGTCTCAGAAATATTTCCTTCTCCATCTCCAGTTTCATACGAAAGAATATTCATTTTTATTCCACTCCCAATATCGTAACTCCCACATTCATCAGTCAATAATTTCTCAAAATTCTCTTTCGTATAATTTATACATTTCTGCAAATTTTTCTGGTAAAATTTTTATTTTTGTAAATCATCCTTCAAATTCGTAAATATCATTATTTTTCATCTCCTATATTTTTTTCAATTTATGTTTCGAAAAACTAGCACAACTTTGATTATAAGTATAACTCATTTTTCTCATTTTTTTCAAAGAATATTTTTTTAATTTTTTTCAAAGTATTTTTAAAATTTAAAAAAATGTGATATACTATAGTACAAGATATAATAAGTATGAAAAAAACAAAAAAATAGGGAGGAATTCTTATGAAGAAAAAAATTATATTGTTCAACAAAAGATAAAAAGATTTTTAGGAGTTTGTGGAGGAATAGCAGAATATTTTGATATGGATCCTACTATAGTTAGAATTATTGTAGCTGCTGCTATTATCCTATTTGCTGGACTTCCAGGATTAATCATATATTTTTGTTTTAGGGTTTCATTATCCCAAAAGATACTGAAAAAAACCTTATGATGATTCTTTAAAAAAAAACAATGACAGCAATGATTACGATGATATAAAAGAAGTTGAAAAAAATCGACAGAGAATAAAAAGAGCCAAAATGAACTGAACTTTCAAATTTTTAAAGTCAATTCAAATTGGCTTTTCTTTTTTATATTTCCACTTTTACAAAACTTTCCTCGCTCCTATCCATTTCAAGAAATTTCTTCCATCCCTTTAAAACTTTTCTCAAATTCCTTAAACCTACAAGACCATTTTGGATATTCCTCACATTCTCCAAAAATCGTATGCGTCATTTCCACTCTTGAAAGCGTAATTTCATACTGAAATGCCTGTCCATCCCACTCTAATTTTTTTCGCTTCCCAGCCTTCAATTCCTTCAAATTTTCCAAAAAATCCTCGATTAATTCATAATACTGAAAATCTTCCATTATCCCAGTAATCAAATATTTTGTATAGTCTTGTTTTTTCACTGTTTCTTCTTCCAATTTATCAGAGACTTTTTTTCCCATCTTCTGAAAATAAAATCTCTGGATATTCTGTCAATCCAAAATCCTCGTCGTTATAGTAACCAAATTTTATAATCATTATCTATCACCTTCAAATACTGGATAAGCTGTAATTCTAGGCGATTTATATCCCACGAATCAAAACTCCACTTTTACTAATTCCTTGCCACATATTCGAATCTCTTCCTTTTAGATCTTTTCTGTTTTCCCAAGCAGAATTTATCTCATCAATAACTCTCGCTTCATCCCAATCTTCTGGAAACATCGTATTTATGCCACCATTACTAGTTTTTGCTTGCCAATTTCCATCTGGAGTTTTCACTTCAATACTCGCTTTATAGACACCACTTTTTGAAGGTTTTCCATATTTTTTCACAATTTTCACATCGCCTTTTAGTAACGTATGCCCTCCTGTCACTTTCCCAGACTTATAATTAATATCTCCACCTAATACATGGTCATAATCAATATTATACTTCCTATCGTCTGTTGTTCCTTGATTTTTCTTGGACTTATCAAATTTATCTTGTGAATTTTTAGCTTTCTTTGATGTTTTTCCATCTTTATCCTTCGCATTTTGAGCCTCTTCCAAAGCCTTCTCTTTCTCAACTTTTTTACTGCTAGTCCCACTTGCCGTCGCAATCAATTCATTTTTTACAGCACCTTTATCCGTGTAAAATTTCGCTGCAAACAAGACAATAATTATAGCTAACATCATTTTTAAAACTTTTGATACATTCATATTTCTCATTTTTCTTTTTTTCCAATCATTTTTAATTTTTTTCAATATTTAAATATCTTAAAAATCACGACAAATGTAAAATTCGCCGTGAACTACAATTTTTTATTTTTTTCAAAAATTTTTTACTCCAATTTATCATCATCATTATTCTAAAAAAATTTAAAACTATGATTTTTCTCTTCAATAATCAATAAAAAAATCTTAACCATTTGCACAAATATCAAAAAAATTGAATAAAATACTTCGAATATTTACATTATTCCGTATGCTATTCTTCAAATTAATCAACTTTTTTTAACTCTTCGCTATCTAAAAATATTTCTAGAATTAACTACTATTTTTGACAACAAATCCAAAAGAATTTCCTTCTCATCTTTAAATTCTTCAATTATTTCATTTATCAAAAAAATAGACCTCTTCCGTATCGAAAAAAACGAATTTTTTTACATAAAAAAATCTATACTTTTTGTTGTATCCTACAACTAAATTTCAACGAATTTTTCAATTTTGTTCCCTTCATTTTCCCCATTTTTTTAGAGCTCAAAAAATTTTTTTCATTTCAATAAAATAATAAAGAACATCATCTATCGTTTCAACTCTGTTCTCATATTCTTCCAGCGCAATCCCTTTTTTTCTTTAAATTCCTTTATATCCTTTTTCATCTCCACCAAAAAAATAGTAAATCTCTTTACTAACTCCCAAATCTTCATTTGATGGACTTTTTTTAAATGAAATTTTTATCGTTCGAGATTTTTATCGTTGGAATAATATTCAAACTTCTCGATAACAAAATGAAAATAGACATCTTTAGGTGGTTCTTCTAAAATCTTTTAATAATGCGTTTGAAGATTCTTTTCTCAAATTTTCTATCCCACATAAAATAAATATTTTTTTTCTCGAATTAAAAGTTGACTCCACTGAAGAAAAAATAATTTCCCGCACTTCATCAATTTTAATATTTTCATTATGCTGATTGATCACTTCAATATCAGGATGTTGCAATCTATCTATTAGAGTTTTTTCCCTTTTAATTTCAAGCGGATCAACCATATCCTTCGTCATAACAATTTTCGAAAATTCCAAAGCATAAGAGAGCAAGTCAACTCTTTTATCTCCATAAAAAAGGTAACTTGCACTTTCTTTTCCTAATTCTATTTCATTTTCAAATCTATTTAATATTTCATTATTTCCCATAATTTCAATTATTAATTTTCTCTCATTTGTAATGTTCTCAATAATTTTTTGTTATCAAAAGCGGCTCCTCCACCTAACACTACAGAATCTAATGGATTTGGTGATAAATGTACTTTTATACTAATTTCTTTTTCCATCATATCGATAAATTCTCTAATTAACGAACCTCCACCAGTCATAACAATTCCATTATCTAAAATATCTGCTGCTAATTCAGGCGGACATTTTTCCAACACTTCTTTTGTTGCAGAAACGATTTTTGAATAAAGAATCTTCAATTGCTTCATAAATTTCATTAGAATTAACTTCAACTGTTTGTGGTATTCCTGATTCTAAATCTCTACCTTTAATTTCCATAACTTCTGGATTTTGTACTTTTAATGCAGTTGCCAATTCTTTTTTAATTTTTTCAGCTGTTCTGTCTCCAATTAACAAATTATATTTTCTTTTAACATATTTTACGATATCTTCATCAAATTTATTTCCAGCAATTCTAATTGATTTACTAGCAATAATTTCATCTAATGACAATATTGCGATATCAGTAGAACCTCCACCTATATCGATTACCATGCTTCCTTCTGGTTGTGAAATATCTACTCCAGAACCAATAATTGCAGCTCTTCCTTCTTCGATAATGTATGTTTTTTTCGCACCTTTTACCGCATCAAACAATGCTTTTCTTTCAACACTTGTTACTTCAATTGGTACACAAATCATTACTTCTGGTTTGAACAATGAGTTTCCATAAATTTTGTGAATGAAGTGACTTATCATTTCTGTTGTAGAATCGATATCAGCGATTACTCCATCTTGCAATGGTTTTATAGCTTCAATACTAGCAGGTGTTTTCCCTAACATTTCTCTTGCTTCTTTACCAACTGCAATTATTTTTCTAGTTTTTCTGTCTCTCGCCACTACAGACGGCTCATTTAAAACGATTTTTTTTCTTTGTTTGTCATAAATTAGTATGTTTGCTGTTCCTAAGTCTATAGATATACTTTTATTTACCCTGAATATTCTAAAAGCATCAAATACTCCCATTTTTCCTCCTAATTTTTTTATTATTTTTTTATTTTTTTCTTTTTTTATTAAAAAAATTTACTTATTTACAATTATATCATAATTTTTTTCATAAAAACTACTATAAATTTTTATTTTTTTAATTTTTTTAATTTTATTCTATTTCAAAACTCGTTGATCCATCTTTATTGTCCTTTATCGCAACTCCAAGTTTCTTCATTTCATCACGAATCTCATCTGACAATTTGAAATTTCTTTCTTTTCTCGCATCACTTCTCAATTTCAACAACAATTCTATCAAATTATTTGTCAATTCGCTACTATTATCTGATTTTTTCTCAATCACCAAATCAATCCCAAACACATTTTGCAATTTAATCTTCAATGAATCATAAGATTTTTTCAATGCTTCCACATCTTCAAACGTAACTTCACCATTTTCAAATACTTCATTCACAAATTTATTCGTCTCACGAATCTGATTAAAAATTGTCGACAATGCTTGTGGCGTATTCATATCTTCATCCATTGCACTCACAAATTTTTCATCAAAATCATTTACACTTTGAATAAATTTTTCAGTTTCCGAAGAAATTTCTCCTTTTTTCTCACTTCCAGAAAATTTCCCAATAGTTTCTTCAAATTTATTAATCGAATTAACCACATTTTGCAAAGTTTTTTTCGTATCTTCCATATTCTCAAATGAAAAATTAATTGGCTTTCTGTAATGCGTACTCAAAATAAATAATCTCACGACATTCCCAGAAAATTTCTCCAAAACTTCTCTCAACAAGAAAAAGTTTCCCAAAGATTTCGACATTTTATCTCCATCAACTTGCACAAATCCATTATGAATCCAGTATCTTGCAAATTCTCCATGATACGCACATCTACTTTGAGCAATCTCATTTCGTGATGTGGAAAAATTAAATCCTGTCCACCACCATGAATATCAAACGTGTCTCCCAAATATTTTTTAGACATTGCACTACACTCAATGTGCCACCCAGGTCTTCCCTGACCCCAAGGAGAATCCCAATAAATCTCTCCATCCTTCTTCTTTTTCCACAACGCAAAATCCAACGGATCATCCTTATCTTCCGTAATCGAAACCCTAATTCCTGTTTCCAACTCATCAATTTTCTGATTCGACAACTTCCCATAATCCTCATATTTTTTCACTTTAAAAAATACATTTCCATCTTTCTCATACGCAAAACCATTTTCAATCAATTTTTTAATAATATCAATGATTTCATCCATATTTTCCGTTACTTTCGGTCTTTTCACATCTTGCGAAATATTCAACGCCTCTGTATCCTCAAAAAATCCATTAATATACTTAAGTGTCAATTCTTCAGGCGTAATCCCTTCTTCATTTGCCCGATTTATAATTTTATCATCCACATCCGTAAAATTCTGCACAAAATCAACTTCTAGTCCCTTATACTTAAAATACCTCGCCAGCGTATCAAATACTACAATTGGACGTGCATTTCCTAAATGTATGTAATTATAAACCGTAGGCCCACAAACATACATTTTTACTTTATTCTCTTCTATCGTTTTAAATTCTTCTAATTTATTTGTCATCGTATTGTAAAGTTTCATTTTTTATTCTCCTTATTTCAAAGTAGCCACTGTACACCCAATTCCACCTTCATTTTGATTGGCATCTTTAAATTCTGTTACATATTTTGAAGTTCTCAAATATTCGTGTATTTTCTTTCTCAAAACCATTGTCCCTTTTCCATGAATGATATAAACCTCATGATATCCAGTTAACATCGCTCTATCCAAATATGTTTCCAAATCAGCAATCGCTTCATCAGCTGTCATTCCACGCAAATCAATTTCTCCTCGTACTTGTGAAGTTCGTTTCAATGAAGCAAAATTTTTAAATTTATTAACTTTTTTCTTCTTAATTTTCACTAAATCTTCAATTGGAACAACTAATTTCAAGATTCCCGCTTGAACTTGAACATTTCCAGTATTGGCAATCACACGAAGCACTTTTCCATTTTGATTCAATGATTTTACCAGCACTTCTTCTCCTTCATGAATATCAATGTCTTTAGAAAACACTTTTTTCTCTTTAACATTTTTCTTCTTATCCTCAATGAACGAATTTCTAAGCATATTCAGACTTCTTTGCGTACTCTTCGCTTCTTCCTTCTTCAATTCGTCCTTACTAATTTTATCAACCAGACTTCTAGCCTTTGCCTGAACATTTTTCAAATATTCGTCAGCTTCTTCATATGCCTTTTTAATTACGTTATTTTTCTCATTTTCCAACTGCGTCAATTTTTGATTATAATCTGATTTTTGCTCTTCCAATTCTCTTTTAGAATTTTCCAATTCAGCCTTCAAGATTTCCAACTCATCGTTTTTCTCTTTAATCGACTTAATCATTTCCTCTACTTTTTGATTTTCCTCACTTATGTAAGTTTTCGCATTTTCAATGATTTCATCACTAATCCCATATTTTCTAGCAATAATCAATGCATTACTTTCTCCAGGAATCCCCTCCAATAATCTATACGTAGGCGACAATGTTTCCACATCAAATTCCATCGAAGCACTTTTTATCCCAGTCGAATTAAACGCATGAGCCTTGACTTCACTATAATGTGTCGTAATTATCGAAGTTACGTGTTTCTTATTCAAATAATCAATAATCGACATTGCAAACGCAGCTCCTTCCATCGGATCAGTCCCACTTCCAAGCTCATCCATCAACACAAGCGATTTACTGTTTGCATGCTCCATAATATCCTTAATTTTGCTAACATGCCCCGAAAATGAAGATAAATTTTGCTCCAAACTTTGCTCGTCTCCAATATCCGCTAATACATTTTGAAAATGTCCAATTTCTGTCTTTTCTCCAGCAGGAATCGGTATTCCCGAAAGCGCCATTATCGTCAACAATCCTGCAACTTTTAGCGTAACCGTTTTCCCTCCAGTATTCGGACCTGTAATAAGCATTATACTTTCAGGATTTCCAAGCTCAAAATTAATTGGCACAACCACATTTTCATCAATCAACGGATGTCTAGCTTCAACCAATTTCAAATACTCTTTATTAATAATTTTAGGAATTATTGCCTTTTTAGAAATCCCATAATTCGTTTTCGCATCAATAAAATCTAATTTCTCCAAAATTTCCTTTATTTCTAAAATTTCCTCTTTTCTACCACGAATTAATTCTGTCAATCTAAGTAAAATTTTTCTAATTTCTTCTCTTTCTCTCGCCTCATATTCTCTCAGCTTATTATTCAACGAAACAACATTCAACGGCTCAATGTAAACAGTACTCCCTGTAGCTGATCTATCATGCTCAATCCCTTTAATCAAACCTTTAAAATCAGTCTTCACTGCAATTACAAATCTATCATTTCTTTGAGTAATTATTCTCTCTGAAACCGCCTTTTGTGTATCTTTTCCATTCATCAAATCATCAAATTTTTCTTTAATATTCGCATTTATATTTTGCTTTTGTCTACGAACATCTCTCAATCCAAGCGACGCATCATCCTTCAATGTCCCATCTTCTCTAACCGCATCATCAATAAATTGCTCAATATCCTTAACTTCCTCAATATTTGCAAACAATTGCCAAATATTCTTATATTTATCCCGAACATTTTTAGCTCGACTTTTTGAAACCCTAAAAATTGTCAAATTTCTCTTCAAATTCGCTAAATCTTCAGAACTCAAGTATGATCCAATCACTTCAACATTTCTCATAAATCTTTGAATATCCGACAATCCAGCCAATTCAAATCCATCATCATACTTGTAAAAATCTATCATTTCTTCCATTAACATCAACTCTTTATCCAAAGTCGATTTTTCTTTAATGATATCTATATCTAAAAACTTTTTTCTTTCGTATTTTTCCAATCTTGATAAATCGATAAGCTCATTAACTATCTTTGTAAAATTCTAAAACATCGTATCTTTTTTTCCATTTTTTTACTTCCTTTTTCTAAAAAAATTATCAATTTATTTATTCATTTTTTTATTTTTCTCAAAAATTCTATTTTATTTAAGATTATATCATACTTTTTTTCATATTTTTTTATAAAAATTTTTTTGAAATCTGATAAAAGTATGTCTTTATTTCACTTATTTTTATAAAAAAATTATTATTTTTTTAAAAAAATATTTTAATAATCAAATATTTTTTTACTTTACAAATAAAAAAATAACAAGTATAATTGTAACAACAAAAAAATAGGAGGATTTTTTTATGAAAAAAATAGGAACTTTTATTATTATTAGGAGCACTAATTGCAGTAAGCTGTGGTAAAAATAGTGAAACAAAAAGATAATGGAAAAGCAGATTCAGTTGTTTCGCAACAATCACAAAAAAATGGAAAAGTAGATCTAAGTAAAGAAACTACTGAGTATAAAAAATTTGTAGAAGATCAAATAGATATGCTTTTAAAGGATACCGAAAATTTTGCACAACTTTTGAAAGAAGGAAAATAGGAAGAAGCTAAAAAAGTATATCCGTTAATTCGTATGGCTTATGAAAGATCAGAACCTATTGCTGAAAGTTTTCGGAGAATCAGATGTTAACATAGATTTCCGTTTAGTTGACTTTAAAGAAGAAAAGAAAACTGAAGAAGGATGGAGAGGTTTTCATAGAATTGAAAGAATATTATGGGAGCAAAATACAACAAAAGGGACAGAAAAATATGCTGATCAGTTAGTAAAAGATATTAAGGAAGTGAACTACTCCCGCTTTTAGAAGCGGAAGCTTCTTGGGAAGTATCTTCTTTTGTTAGCCAAATATATTTACCAAGCTCTTCGGGCAGTTCCTACCCTGTCTTTTTTTTTCTAATATTCCAACATCAATTTCCCAATGTTTTTTATATTCAGTGCCGCATTGTAATCTCTATCAATCTCAATTCCACAGCACTCACATTTATAGCTTCTTTCTGATAATTTCAGTTCCTCTTTAATATTTCCACATTTACTGCAAGTTTTCGACGACGGAAACCACTTATCTATCTTCAAAAATTGTTTCCCTAAAAACATCAACTTATACTCAAGCATTCTTAAAAACATTCCCCATCCATTATCTCCTACACTTTTACCAAAATTTAATGCCTGGCTCATTCCTTTCATATTCAAATCCTCAACAATCACAGCATTATACGCTTTCAGACAATTTTTTTCGATAATTTATGCAAAAATCTCTTCGACAATTTTTAATATACTCATGTAATTTTGATATTTTTCGCTTTTTTTGTTTATACCAATTTTTTTAGAAAATTTTACTTTTCCTTGATAATGATTTTTTTGTAATTTCTTTAATTTTTTTCTTCTAACATCCTGAAAATATTTTGGATAATCAGCTCTTTGGTTTTCAGAACTGACAAATAATTCAGACATTGAAAAAAATCAAGTCCAATTACTTTATCATTACTTTAGCATTTTTTTGAATTTCTTTTTCAAATTCTATCAAAAGTAGAAGCATAATAATTTCCATTACTGTTTGTTAGCGTTACCGACTTTATTCTGTAATCTTTTGGTATCTTTCTATGATATTTTTAATTTAACTTTTTTTCAATTTTGGCAAAACCAAATATTTGTTTTCCTCTATTCGTATCGAATTATTCACACAATTTGTCGTATAACTTTTAACATTATTCTTTTTTTAGATTTGAACCTTGAAACTTTGCTCTCTTTTGAAAAGAAAATTTGTAAACGAGCGTTTTACATTCAATTGAGCATTTGAAAATGCTAGACTGTCCACTTCTTTCAAAAAAATTGATTTTTCACTCTTCAAACTGGCAGGTGTAATTATTTTTATTTTTTTCCCAGTTTCTTCATAAAATTTATTTGCAGCATACAAAAATCGTATTGTAAACAAAACGAACACATCCAAAAAGTCTTATTTATCAATAATTCTTGCTCCTTATTTGGATAAATTCTGTATTTGAATGCTAAATTATATTTCATAAAATTACACCTCCTTTTTTTATTTTTGAATATTATTTTTTTAATGACTTCTCCTCAATATTTTATACAAAAATTTTATCATGGATGTATCCTTTTTTCAACTTAAAAAAAAGCAATTCATCTCCCACTTATAGAAGCCGGAGACTTCTTGCTATCTTTTTGTTAAACAATTTATACAAGTTTGGCCAACAGTTGAAGGAGATGTAAGCACTCGTAATTCAGCACTTTATACAAAAGTAGAAACACAAACACCAATTATTATGGTAAAAGGAACTGAAAAACAGTATCAAGATCAACTTCAAAATCTTATAACTGAACTGTCACAAATTGACACAAAAGCTCATTATACCTTTTTAGATGCAATGTTTATTCTTCTGCGTGAAGGTGTGGAAGCATTACTTATAGTATTAGCACTTGTAAGTAGCCTAAAAGCTGCAAATCAGAAAAAAGGTCTTAGATGGGTCTACGCTGGAGCAACTGCTGGTATACTAGCAAGTGTTATTATAGCATTTGTCCTTCAAGCATTATTCCCAACTGTATCTTCTGGAACAAACCGTGAAATTTTAGAAGGTTTCGTAGGAATTTTTGCCGTATTGATGATGATAGGAATTGGCTTTTTGGCTACACAGTAAATCTTCTTTAAAATCATGGAAGAATTATATTGACAAAAAAATGAATATCGTTTTAAGTACTGGAAGTTTTGTATCAATGTTTATTTTGAGTTTTTTAGCAGTCTTTAGAGAAGGAGCTGAAACAATTCTATTTTATGTGGGAATTTTACCATTGATTTCATTACAAAATTTGATAATTGGTATTCTTAGCGCTATTATTATACTAGTTATAATTGCATTTGTACTTATATATGCTTCATCTAAAATAAAAAAATACATCAAGTATTTTTTCGTACTTCATGGACAATTTATTTCCTTGCATTCAAGATGCTTGGTACAAGTATTCACATGTTACAAGTTGTAGGAATTTTACCATTACATGTAATACATTTTGTTCCAACTATAGAAATGCTAGGAATATACGCAAATGTTGAAGTCTTTGTCAGTCAATTAATATTAATTGTTGTAATAGTTATAGCTACATTGAAAAAAAATATCAAAAAATAAAATATAAATAAAACAAAAAAGGAGGAAAACAATGCAAAATATTAATGATCAAACTCTAGTAGAACATCTAACTGAATTTAGAAAAAGATTTATATTTACAATAATATTTTTTTATTCTAACTTTTCATAATAAGTCTTACCTTCTGTTCAGATATATACAAAATGTTAACTTCCTCCTTTAATCAAAAATTAGTTGTTTTAGGGCCTGATGATATTTTAGGAATTTATCTAACTATTGCAGGAATCTGTGCCTTTAGTGTGACTTTACCCTTTGCAAGCTATCAAATATGGGCATTTGTTCGTCCAGCACTTGAAGACAAAGAAGCCAAAATAATACTTTCCTATGTACCAGCAACCTTTGTACTGTTTATCACAGGACTTGCATTTGGATTTTTCTTCATAACACCTGTACTTTTAAATATGCTACTTTCTCTTGGAGAAAATCTATTTAACGTACAATTAACTGCAGATAGCTATCTTGCATTTGTGTTACATACTTCACTCCCTCTAGGAGTAATATTTGAACTTCCCGTTATTGTAGCTTTCTTAACATCACTACACATTATAACGCCAAAATTTCTTATAAAAAACAGACGATACGGATATTTTCTACTACTCGTTTTAGCAGTTGTCCTAACTCCAGCTGATTTTATAAGTGATTTGACAATGACGGCACCGTTGATTCTATTATATGAAATAAGTGTTCTTATTAGTAAATATATTTATAATAAAAGGAGATAAAAATGGGAATTTTTAGAGATATTGGAGCACCTGGTGTTATTATTTTAATTCTCGGTGCATTATTAATTTTTGGACCTAAAAGACTTCCTGAATTAGGGGAAGCCATTGGTAAAATGATACGTGAATTTAAAAAAATCTGTATCTGATATAGAAAACAAAATTGATAAAAAAAGATGAAAAAAACGAAAAATGATAAAGAAGAGAAAAATAACTAAAAATTTATTTTTTTAAAGGGACTGTCTTAATAAGTTAATAAATTACTATATAAAAAAATTATAGCTATAAAAATTTTTGGACTTATTAGACAGTTCCATTTTTTTATAAATCTTCTTTAAATAATAAAATCTAATAATTAATTATAATATTTTTATTTTATAATTGAAATCTAGTTAATAAAAAAATTTCTTTATCTAATCATTAATAACATATATACTCAATTATAAATTTATAATTTTTTTAAAAAAAATATTGCTAGAAAAAAATATCTCGTTTTATTCTATAATAAATTATAGAATTTCAATGTATACTCGACCTCTTTTAAAATCAAACAAATAAATTTTTCAAAAAAATACTGGAGTTTGAGGCTAATAGTCATAATTCTCAGTTTGATTACTTAAGTGGTATGACTATATATTTGTATCAAAATTACAAATTATACTTTGAAAAAAATAAATTTATTCAGAAGGTGGTTAATATTTATGAGTTACCAAAATTTACCTGTAACACCCTTACTCTCGGTTAATCGAGATGAAAGGCAAGAAACTTTATTAGAACACAACAGATTACTAGGTGGTCTTTTAGGTGAAACTATTTTTTCATATGCAGGACTGCATATTTATCAAGTTACAGAAGCGTTAAAAAATGCTTCAGTCGAATTTTATAAAAATCAAACTCAAGAAAGCCGTAAAAATCTTTCTAAATTGTGTTCTGATCTTTCTGATTCTGAAATTTTACGTGTAATCAGAAGCTTTTCACATTTTTCATTATTAGCAAATATTGCCGAAGATGTTTACCAAACTCAAGAACAACGTGCAATAAAATTTTCCAATAAATTGCAATTAGGAACTTTAGAAAAATCTCTAAATAATTTAAAAGCAAAAGGAATTAATAGAGAAAAAATGGCTAAAGCAATGGAAAATGTTTCGATTGTACCAGTGCTAACTGCACATCCAACACAAGTACAAAGAAAAAGTATTCTTGATTTGAATAAAAAAATTACTGATTTGTTAGACCAACACGATAATGTTAGAAATTTTTCAAATTGATGAAGTTGAATGGATTGAAGATTTAAACAGAAAAAAATCCAAATACTTTTGGCAAACTTCTATGTTAAGAACTTCAAAATTAAGAGTTACTGACGAAATAAATAATGCTTTAAGCTATTATGATATCACTTTTTTCAATGAAATTCCTAAATTAACAAACAAATTTCACGAATTATCAAAAAAATTAGGAACTGATCCTGAAAAATCTGAAACATTAACACCATTAACAATGGGAATGTGGATTGGTGGAGATAGAGATGGAAACCCTTACGTTACTGTAGAAACATTGGAAAAATCAGCTCAAGCTCAAGCATTAAAATTATTCCAACATTACTTAGCTGAAATCCAACTTCTTTATCGTGATTTATCAATGTCTATCACAATGACAAATGTTTCTGAAGAAGTAAAAGAATTAGCTGAAGCTTCAGGAGAAGTATCTCCTCACCGTACAAACGAACCTTACCGTCGTGCCTTAACAACAATCAAAGACAGACTTTTAGCAACAGCTTACAATTTGTGTGAAAATACAGAATTTTTACCACCAAAAAGAGAAAATGCTTCAAATAATCCATATAAATATTCAGAAGAATTCACAAAAGATTTACAAATCATAGCGGATTCTTTGGCAAAAAATAATAGCAGCCTTTTAGTTAAAGGAAAATTACTTAACTTAATAACTGCTACAAAAATATTTGGATTCCATTTAGCAACTATCGATTTAAGACAAGATTCAAGCATACATGAAGTTTGTGTTGCTGAATTACTAAAAAGTGCCAATATTATTGATAATTATTTAGAATTATCTGAAGGAGAACGTTGCGAAGTATTAATTAGAGAATTAGGACAAGATCCTCGTCCATTAAGCGACGAAAATATTCCAAAAAGCGAATTATTAGCATCTGAACTTGCTATTTACAAAAAAGCTAAATCATTGAAAGACAGATTTGGTAGTAAAATTATTGAAAAGAATTTGATTTCTCACGCAATGAATGTTTCTGACATGCTTGAAATCGCAATTTTGTTGAAAGAAGCAAACTTAGCTAGAGGAACTGCTGGAAATGAATTTTGTGATTTACAAATTGTTCCATTATTTGAAACAGTTGAAGATTTAGAAGCTGCTCCTGAAGTTTTGAAAAAATGGTTCTCATTACCATTAATTAGAAAATGGATGGCAAAAAGTGGTAGAAAACAAGAAGTTATGCTTGGTTACTCAGACAGTAACAAAGATGGTGGATATCTAAGTTCAAGCTGGTCATTATATAAAGCTCAAAAAGAATTAACAGCTGTTGGAAAAGAATTTGATGTTCAAATTTCATTCTTCCATGGTAGAGGAGGAACTGTTGGTCGTGGTGGAGGACCTAGCTATGAAGCCATTTTAGCGCAACCAGAAGGAAGTGCTGACGGAACTATCCGTTTAACAGAACAAGGAGAAGTAATCGGTGCAAAATACGGAAATCCTGATTTAGGATTCAAAAACTTAGAAGCTCTAGTTTCAGCCGCTTTAGAATCAAGTGCTTTAACTACTGCCGATGCAAGTTGGGAACCTTACGAAAAAATTGTTGCTGAAATATCTGATTTAAGTTACGATTCTTACCGTGATTTAGTTTATAACACAGATGGTTTCTCAGAATTCTTCTTTGAAGTTACACCAATAAATTTCATTGCAGGATTAAACATTGGTTCCAGACCTTCTTCTCGTAAGAAAACACAAACATTAGAAAGTTTAAGAGCAATCCCTTGGGTATTCTCATGGTCACAAGCTCGTATCATGTTACCAGGTTGGTACGGTGTTGGAACTGCATTCACAAAATGGATAAACAACGACGAAAACAGACTTGAAACATTGAAAAAAATGTACAACGAATGGCCATTCTTTAAATCAACAATTTCAAATGTTGATATGGTGCTTTCAAAATCAGATTTAGGAATTTTCTCTGAATATGTAAAATTAGCTTCAAACCAAGAAGTAGCACAACATATTTTCAAAGAAATCGTAAAAGAATGGGAATTAACAATCGACGTCTTGAAAAAGATCACAGGAAACGACGTTCTTTTAGCTGACAACCCTGAATTGGCAAGTAGCCTTTCAAACCGTTTAGCTTACTTCGATTCAATGAATTACTTACAAATTGAATTAATCAAAAGAGCGAGAAAGCGGAGATACATCAGAAGATCTACAAAAAGCAATCCACATCTCAATAAACGGACTGGCAACAGGTCTTCGTAATAGTGGATAATTACTCAATTACAATAAAACTTATTTTAAAACCAAACTCAAAAACTTTGGTTATTTACTTAAAAAGTAAATTTATACAATTTTAACAGTTTAATCTTAAATAGATTGAGTAAAAAAACATTGAAGTAAATACATTAATAGTTAAACAAAACTATTTATTCAACATTCAAAAATAACACAGGTGAACTACTCCCACTTTTTAGAAGCGGGAGTTTCTTGGGAAAGTATCTGCTTTTTGCTAGCCAAATATATTTATCAAGCTCTTCGGATAGTTCCTACCCTGTTTTTTTATTTTCCTAATATTCCAACATCAATTTTCCAACATCTCTTATATTTAGTGCCACATTGTAATCTCTATCAATTTTAATTCCACAGCACTCACATTTATAACTTCCTTCTGATCATTTCAGTTCCTCTTTAACGTTTCCACATCTACTGTATATAGTTGTCAGACATTTGTTACAAAAACTTTTAAAAAAATAAATAGAAAAGTTATCTTACTAATGTCTTAGCCTAATTGTTTGTCCTGTATTCTTTCAGCATTTCATTTGGACTTTTTAAAATTTAATACTTTTCTTGATATATTATTGTATCTGCTGCAATATCTTTTTACTGACCTTCTTAATTCTTCCAGACTTCTAAATCTTTTCCCTAAATAATAATTGCTATCTAGCCTGTGGCTCCTTTCCACTTTTCCATTCTGCCACGGCGAATACGGTCTTGTTCTCATGTATTCTATCCCTAGTTCTTCCAGCTTTAACTCAAATAGTGTCTTTTTGCCATTTTCCGCATTCGTAAACTCCTTGCCGTTATCACTTTGTATTTTTTCTATTTTAAAGCCCAGCTCTGCTTCAAGCGTTTCTAGAAATTTTGTCGTCTGGTATGTACTTTTTTCATCCACTATTCTTAATACCCTCTTTCTTGCATACTCATCTATTGCTGTTATCTGATAGTAATTCTGGTCATTAGTTCCAAAACATATGCATTCTCTTGGAACATATTTTATGTCTATCTGAACCTTTTCACCAGGATATGTAGCCTGCTTCACTTTTTTTGTGCTTTTGTAAAGCCTTTTAAGCTTTTTGGGCTTATTATCCCTAATTTTTCTTATTATTTTGCACATAGTTCCATAAGAACGGCTGTATCCCAGTTTTCTAGCTTCGGTATATACCTGTGCTAGTCCTTCATATGAAAATCTCCTGTATTTTTTCATAATTAAATCTATTTCTTCCTGAGTATGTTGATTTGGATGACTTTTAGGTCTTCTACTTTTTGGCATCAGTGACTGCACTGTTCCGTCATATCTGTCACGCTATCTCTTAATCTGCTGTCTTGATATTTTATATTTTAATGCCGCCTTTGAATTATTGTTATGTTTTATTGCATACTCAACTGCCCGTTAACGAACACGGTACTCTTCTGATATACTATTCATAGAAAGGTTTCTCCTTATGTATTTTTGGTTGACTTACATTATATCAGAAACCTTTCTTTTTTTCTTCTTTTTTTGTCACATATGTATTGTACCACGACAAAGATTTTTTTAAATTTTTTTCATATTTTTCTTGTAATAATTCAAAAAAAATATGTTAAAATATAAACCGATATTTGAAGTGAAGTTAGCTACATTTAATTATTAAAAAAATAATATTCATAAAATAATCAAAAACTAAAATTATAGTTAATTATTTGTAAATTTAATGTAGTAAATTCATATACACTAATTATATAGTTAAAAACACATAGCAAAAAGCTATAAATAAATTAAAAAGGAAAGGAGACTACTTAATTTTTTTAGTTTAAGTAGAACGTAGAATATTATGCAAAGATGTGAAATTTTTTTGGAACTAAAGTGAGTCACGGAAATAATGTAAGTCACTCTAAAAGAGCTACTAAAAGAATCTGGAGACCCTAATCTTCAAGCTATGAAATTAAATATCAATGGTGAAGAAGTTAAAGTAAGAGTTTCTACAAAAGCAATGAAAACTTTAAAAGGTAAAAATGACGATCAAATTAAAAAAATATTATTAGCTAACAAAGAAAATTTAAGCCCAAGAGTAGCTAAAGCATTGTTTTTCAGTTAAGTAAGTTTTTTTGTAAAACTTACTTTTTTTATTTCTTTATTACAGCTCTTTGTCAAGAGCGGGGTGGAAAAAAAGTTCGGTAACGAATAAGCTTTTTTAAGGTTGTCGAATTTTTTTATCCCATAAGATAGCCTTTTTATTACTTTTTATTTTGTTATTTTTTCCCTTCAACAAATCCATTATTTATATTATATTTTTGTATATTATTTATTTCTTCTTCCCAGTTTGATAATGTTTCCCCTAACTTAATACATTCCTTTATTCCTGATTCCTTCAGTTCACGACTGAATATAGTAACATCCTTTATTTCATTGTCCTAAGATCATAAGCCCTTGAAAATATCTCTGAAAGGTTCTTCAGTTTCTTTAGCCTCTTCTTCTGTGAAGGACTGAATGCACTGTTTGGATTCTTTGCTATCAGCTTCCAGTATTTCTTGTATTCCCTGTACTTTGCATCTGAATCCTCACATCCCTTATCATCCAGTTTGCCTGCCTTATGACATGATATTTGTCTGCTACAATATCAGCATGTGGAAGACAGGAGTATACTGTATTCCTGAACTGCATGAACATGTCCATTCCAACCTTTTTTATACTGTCTTTATGACAGAGAAGGAATTCCCTTATGGTTGATGATTTCCTGTCCTTTAAAATATCTATCAGGATATGGTTTGTATCATATATTGCCAGCTGGTACTTTTCTTTATCTGCATTCCCCTTAAATTCATCAAGGTATACAGTTTCATAGTCCAGCTTCTTATGAGGAACTTCAATGTCATGAAATATCCTCATGACAGTTGATATGCTTGTATTTTCTTCCCTTCCTATCTGAGTGAATGACTTCATCTCAGAAAGTTTTTTTCTTATCTCATTCTTGACTTCGTTTAAGATGCTGCAGTTCCTGTCCACAATACCTATTGAGGAAGTTGTCCTTTTATTGCATATAGGACAGACATACCTCTGTTTTTCTATATGAAGTATAACTTTCCTGTTTCCATAACTGATGCTTCTTATTGAAAGAGTCCTGTAGTCATGTATATTCATCTTTCTGTCACAGCAGTTCTGACTTATATCAGTTCTTATTCCATATACATGGTAGGTGTCACAGATAAGTTCCACTTTTTTTATTTTTACATCTTTTATTTCAGGTCTGAATGTGATAAAATTATTTTGCATAAATACAAATTCCTTTCTTATGTCTTTTTTTGTCAAAAACATAATACTATGAATTTCTTATTTATGCTATTTTTTTATTTCTTTTTTTCCACCCCCATATATATTATAGAGCCTTTATTACTAAAACTCTCTCTCAATATTAAAAAAATTTTTAACTCTTCCTATTTCAAAACATTCATTATATATATTCAATTATTCTTTTTTTCTCATAAATAGTAATTTTTACTATACAAATTTTTCACTCTTATGATACAATAGTATTAAATAAATATTTGAATAATAAATTATCAAAATAAAATATAACAAAGGAGTGATTTTTATGTCAAATTTATGGAAAACACTAGAAACATTAAAAAAATCATCAATGGATTGAATTATCACATGAATTATCAAATGAAAAGCCCTTATTGGCAAGGGATGCCTAAAGGTGTTTTAGAACTTAATAAAACTGTTATAGATTTCTCAGAAATGAATTTAAGAATACAAACTTTCAAATTTCCCAGGACAATTTGGTACTCACATCGATTATCCAGGACATTTTATACAAAATGCTCGTTTAGCAAAAGATTTTAATATTTCTGATACTATCTTACCTCTTGTCGTTATTGATCTTAGTGAAAAAGTAAAAGAAAATAATGATTACGAAATTAGTATCGAAGATATTTTAGAATTTGAAGAAAAATATGGAAAAATCCCAGAAAATTCTTTTGTTGCATTTAGAAGTGATTGGAGTAAAAGATGGCCTAATTTAAAAGCATTAGAAAATGCTGATGAAAATGGAAATGCACATACACCTGGATGGCCAATTCCTACCCTAGAATTTTTATTCGATAACCGAAATATTGCTGGAGTTGGACACGAAACATTTGATACAGATGCTGCCGTTACATGCGCTAAAAACGGAGACTTAGCAGGAGAAAGATACATTCTAGGAAGAGATAAATTCCAAGTTGAAGTATTAAATAATTTAGATAAATTACCACCAATAGGAGCAATTATATTCATAGCTGCACCTAGAATCAGCGATGCAAACGGATTACCAGTAAGAGTTTGGGCAATTGTCTAATTAACTTCTCAAAAAAATCTGATAAATACAATTTATTAATAACCCAAATAAATAAGGATTGATTCTTGCTACATAAAAAAACAAAAAGTCAATCCTTATTTTTTTATAGTGAAAACTACTTTTAAAAACCAAACCTAAAAGCTATGACCATTATAGTCAAAACTTAAATTTATAGAATTTTAGTAATTTTATTTTAAATCGATTCTATATAATTATCTTTATTCATTTTATTAATTTATTACTATTGAAAATGAACCTATCGGTGTTTATACAAGAGGAACAGGTTATCTGATAAAAAGCTGATATAGGTTCTCAAATGACAATCAGTACTACTTCAATTATTATTTAATTACTTTAATCATACTACAGTAAAACCTATTTAATTATAAAATAGAAATACTCGTTTTAAAATTAAATTACTAGAAATTTAAAGAATGTATAAATTCAAAAATTAAATAAAAATAGACATGCAGTTCTTTCTTTTTGGTTCTAATAAAGTCTTGCTATAATATATCGAACTAATAATTATTTATCTAAATATTTCCATTTAAAAAAATATTAAAACGTTATTCTAATTTCTTTACAAATAAAAAAATGGCGTCCCCGGTTGGACTCGAACCAACGACCCTCTGATTAACAGTCAGATGCTCTAACCAGCTGAGCTACGGAGACACTCTTTTTTTAATAAGAATATATATTAAAAAGTTTGGCAATTTCCTATTTTCCCTAGATAACTCTAAGTATCTTCGGCGTAAACAGACTTAACTACTGGGTTCGAAATGTAACCAGGTGTATCCCTGTCGCTATTGTCACCAAACTTAAAAACTTAATAAAGACAATGAGAAATAAATAGTACGGTAAAAAGAATATTAAAAAGCTTTCGTATTATTAGTACTGGTCAGCTAAATATATCTCTATACTTACACCTCCAGCCTATCACCACCTGTTCTCGATGGATACTAAAAGAACACTCATCTCAAAGTGGGCTTCTCACTTAGATGCTTTCAGCGATTATCCCTTCCAAACGTGACTACTCAGCCATGCCACTGGCGTGACAACTGATACATCAGAGGTTTGTCCATCCCGGTCCTCTCGTACTAAGGACAGATCTTTTCAATATTCTAGCGCCTGCAGTGGATAGGGACCGAACTGTCTCACGACGTTCTGAACCCAGCTCGCGTGCCTCTTTAATGGGCGAACAGCCCAACCCTTGGGACCTTCTCCAGCCCCAGGATGAGACGAGCCGACATCGAGGTGCCAAACACTTCCGTCGATATGGACTCTTGGGAAGTATCAGCCTGTTATCCCCAGGGTAGCTTTTTATCCGTTGAGCGATGGCCCTTCCATACGGAACCACCGGATCACTAACTCCTACTTTTCGTACCTGCTCGACCCGTCAGTCTCGCAGTCAAGCTCCCTTATGCGTTTGCACTCTTAGGTTGATTTCCATCCAACCTGAGGGAACCTTTGAACGCCTCCGTTACTCTTTTGGAGGCGACCGCCCCAGTCAAACTGCCCACCTAGCACTGTCTCCGATACCAGATTAGAATTTCAACAACATATGGTTGGTATTCCAACAGCGACTCTGTAACAACTGACGCCATTACTTCATAGTCTCCCAACTATCCTATACACATTGCCAAAACCCAATGCCAAGCTACAGTAAAAGCTCCACGGGGTCTTTCCGTCCCTACTGCAGGTAGTCGGTATCTTCACCGACATTACAACTTCACCAGGCCTCCAGCCAAGACAGCTCTCAAATCATTTCACCATTCGTGCAGGTCGGAACTTACCCGACAAGGAATTTCGCTACCTTAGGACCGTTATAGTTACGGCCGCCGTTCACCGGGGCTTCAATTCGGATCTCTCAATCCTCCTCTTAACCTTCCGGCACTGGGCAGGTGTCAGCCCATATACGTCGCCTTTCAGCTTAGCATAGACCTGTGTTTTTGGTAAACAGTTGCTTGAGACTCTTCACTGCGACCTATTTCCCCTTGAAGTGTTTCTCTTCTCAAGTAATATAGGCACCCCTTCTCCCGAAGTTACGGGGCTATTTTGCAGAGTTCCTTAGCTAGAGTTAGCCTGTCGGCCTTAAGTTTCTCACTCTGTCCACCTGTGTCGGTTTACAGTACGGGCACTTAATTTCCTCCTTAGAAGTTTTTCTTGGCAGTGTAGGATTTGTGACTTACACCAAGAGGTGCTTACCCATCAGTTCTCACGTTTAAGCATACGGATTTACCTATATGCTCACGCTACTTCCTTAGAAAGGCTAAACCGTCAGCCTTCTCACATACCTTCCTGCGTCACTCCATCAGTAATAACGTTAATTAAGTGGTATAGGAATATTAACCTATTTTCCATTCGCCTGCGCTACTTAGCCTCGGCTTAGGTCCCGACTTCCCCAGGGCGGACAAACCTTCCCCTGGAAACCTTGGACTTCCGGCCGGCGGGATTCTCACCCGCCTTCTCGCTACTCATTCCTGCATTCTCACTTCTGATACCTCCAGCAGGCCTTACAGCCTGCCTTCATCGGCTTACAGAACGCTCTCCTACCAAGATGCAAAAGCATCTTCCACAGCTTCGGTTTATGTCTTAGCCCCGTTACATCTTCGGCGCAGATACTCTCGACCAGTGAGCTATTACGCACTCTTTTAAGGTATGGCTGCTTCTAAGCCAACCTCCTGGTTGTCTGTGAATATCCACCTCCTTTCCCACTTAGACATAATTAGGGACCTTAGCTGGTGGTCTGGGCTGTTCCCCTTTTGTCCATGGACCTTATCATCCATAGACTCACTCCTAATCATTAATATATGGTATTCGTAGTTTGCTTGATTTCGGTAAGCAATACGCCCCCTAGATCATACAGTGCTCTACCCCCACATATCTTAAAATTAAGGCTGCACCTAAATGCATTTCGGAGAGAACGAGCTATCTCCTAGTTCGATTGGCTTTTCACCCCTAGACCTATCTCATCTCCCAACTTTTTCAACGGCGGTGAGTTCGGTCCTCCACTAAGTCTTACCTTAGCTTCAACCTGGACAGGCCTAGATCACTAGGTTTCGCGTCTATGACATACGACTTGTCGCCCTATTAAGACTCGGTTTCCCTTCGGCTCCATTCTTTTTAACCTTGCCATATATCATAACTCGCAGGATGATTAACCAAAATCCACGCAGTCACTCTTGCGAGCTCCTACCGTTTGTAAGCACACGGTTTCAAATTCTATTTCACTCCCTTACTCAGGGTTCTTTTCACCTTTCCCTCACGGTACTCTTCTCTATCGGTCAACAAAAGTATTTTAGCCTTACGTGATATGGTCCACGCAGATTCACACAAATTCCTCGTGCTTGATGCTACTCAGGGTGCTTTAAGTTTTACTAATAGTTTTATGTTCTACAGGACTATCACCTTCTTTGGTCCAGCTTCCCAGCTGTGTTCCACTTACTCTACTAGTAAAATGACTTTATGGCTATTAGTCTATTAAAGTCCCTCTACCCCATATACACAACGTCGCCAACTTACATGTATATGGTTTAGGCTATTCTCCGTTCGCTCGCCGCTACTTAGAGAATCGTTTTTACTTTCTTTTCCTCCCGTTACTTAGATGTTTCAGTTCACGGACTTACCTCTTTCGTATATGTGATCTACACATATAGGTTTTCCCATTCGGAGATCTTGGTATCAAAGGTTATGTGCACCTCCACCAAGCTTTTCGCAGCTTATCACGTCCTTCATCGGCTTTTGTTGCCTAGGCATCCTCCGTGTGCCCTTAATAGCTTTTTATTCTAACTCTAACAGTTTTCCTGTTTCATTGTAATCTTTTTACCTACTATTCATTTCCCATTGTCCTTAATTAATATTGGTGGAGATAAGCGGGTTCGAACCGCTGACCTCTGCCTTGCAAGGGCAGCGCTCTCCCAACTGAGCTATATCCCCATACAATAAAATTCTTTGGTGGGCATGGCTGGACTCGAACCAGCGACCCCTGCGTTATCAGCACAGTGCTCTAACCACCTGAGCTACACGCCCTTAAGAATAAACACGAAGAAACATAATCCAAACAGATTTAGTATTTATATACTCCTTAGAAAGGAGGTGATCCATCCGCACCTTCCGGTACGGATACCTTGTTACGACTTCACCCCAATCACTATCCACACCTTAGGTACCTTCCTCCTTACGGTTGAACCAGTAACTTCAGGTGCAAACAACTCTCGTGGTGTGACGGGCGGTGTGTACAAGACCCGAGAACGTATTCACCGCAACATTGCTGATTTGCGATTACTAGCGATTCCAACTTCATGAAGTCGAGTTGCAGACTTCAATCCGAACTTAGATTGGCTTTTTAGTTTTGCTCCACGTCACCGTTTTGCTCCTCTTTGTACCAACCATTGTAGCACGTGTGTAGCCCAGATCATAAGGGGCATGATGACTTGACGTCATCCCCACCTTCCTCCTGCTCTTCGCAGGCAGTCTAGTTAGAGTCCCCAACTTAATGATGGTAACTAACTATAGGGGTTGCGCTCGTTGCGGGACTTAACCCAACATCTCACGACACGAGCTGTCGACAGCCATGCACCACCTGTCTCTACGTTCCCGAAGGCACAGCCTGTTCTCACAGGCCTACGTAGGATGTCAAGATCTGGTAAGGTTCCTCGCGTTGCGTCGAATTAAACCACATGCTCCACCGCTTGTGCGGGTCCCCGTCAATTCCTTTGAGTTTCAACCTTGCGGTCGTACTCCCCAGGCGGATTACTTATCGCATTAGCTTCGGCACAGACACTCTTCATGCCCACACCCAGTAATCATCGTTTACAGCTAGGACTACCAGGGTATCTAATCCTGTTTGCTCCCCTAGCTTTCGCACTTCAGCGTCAGTTGCTGTCCAGTGGACTATCTTCATCATCGGCATTCCTACACATATCTACGAATTTCACCTCTACTCGTGTAGTTCCGTCCACCTCTCCAGCACTCTAGATATACAGTTTCAAAGGCAAGCTTTGAGTTGAGCCCTAAGTTTTCACCCCTGACTTGTATATCCGCCTAGATGCCCTTTATGCCCAATAATTCCGGATAACGCTCGCGACATACGTATTACCGCGGCTGCTGGCACGTATTTAGCCGTCGCTTCTTCTGCAGGTACCGTCACTTTCTTCTTCCCTGCTGAAAGCACTTTACAATCCGAAAACCGTCTTCGTGCACACAGAATTGCTGGATCAGAGTCTCCTCCATTGTCCAATATTCCCCACTGCTGCCTCCCGTAAGAGTAAGGGCCGTATCTCAGTCCCCTTGTGGCCGTTCATCCTCTCAGACCGGCTACCTATCTTCGTCTTGGTGAGCCGTTACCTCACCAACTAACTAATAGGACGCAAAGCTCTCTCTAGCATCTCTTTTTCATTAAAGCTTCATGCGAAAGCTTTAATAATATCTAGTCTTATCAGTCGTTTCCATCTGTTATCCCAGACTAAGAGGCAAGTTCTTTACGCGTTACTCACCCGTCCGCCATGGTTATCACGGTGCAAGCACCGTTTCCCCATTGACTTGCATGTGTTAAGCATTCTGTCAGCGTTCATCCTGAGCCAGGATCAAACTCTTCATTCAATATTTATTTTTCACCTTTTTAAAGTCTTATTGACAGGAACTTTTTGTTTATTAAAAAGTCCTTATTTATCACATCTTTTCATGGTATATGCTTCTTCTATTTATTTGTTTATTGTACTTAAATATGTTTCCATATCACAAGAATTAGTATATCAAATATTTTTTTCTTTTTGTCAACTACTTTTTTTATTTTTTTAAAAAAATTGTACCTCTAAACTTTATAATACTTTTTAATTAGTCTTTTTGGTACAATTTTTTTGATTTTATAATTTTGAAAATAAAATAATTTATTTACTTATTTCTTTTTTCATATTCTTTTTAAAACTTCTGCTGTTAATTCTGTTCTTAATTCTGGTGTAACAGGATGAACGATATCTTTATATTCTCCGTTTGGCATTCTTCTAGATGGCATTGCTACAAATAACCCATTTTGTCCTTCGATTATTTTTTTAAACCGTGTATAACAAAAACTTTCATCAAATGTAATATCTACGTAAGCCTTCAATTTCCCGTCTTCTTCTACATTTTTTTATTGACTCTTAATCTAATATCTGTTATTTTTCATACAAATTTCTCCTTAATAATTAAAATTTTAATACTTTTTTTATAAAATTAATCACTATATTTTTAACTTTTATTTAAAGATTATTACTTTAAAATAAAAAAATTATTGATATCTTTCCTCCACTTAAATTATACCCTATTTATTAAAAAAACAAAGAGAATTTGTATTTTTATATATAATTTCAATATATTCTTCGATCAATTCTTTTCTTAGAGTTTCTGGTGGTAATTCTTTTATTTTTAACTTTTTATGTTTTTTTGTTGAAATACTTTATTTCTAAGACATCTCCTTTTTTTACACTGTATGATGACTTTTTTGCATCTCCATCAACTATAATATTTCCATTATCTGCTAATTCTTTTGCTACTGTTCTTCTTTTTTTATAACTCTTGTAATTTTTTTAAAAATTTATCTAGTCTCATTTTTTATATCCTTCTTAATTAATTTTTATTTTATTATCTGTATTATTTTTGAGGCTGTTGATTTTTTTATATTTTTCCATTATTGTATTGTTTAAATTTGTTTTTTTGTTCATTTTTTATCACTTTTGAACCTCATTTTGTGGTTGTGAAACTGATTGAGTTTCTTCAATTGTAATCATTGTATTCAATGATAGCAAATCTTTTGTAATTTATCAAGTTTATTTTTTTATTTTCATTTAATGAATCTATTAATTTTTTTGTATAGCTTGTGTTTGTTCTTCATATTTTTTTGTTATTTCTTGATATTCAGTTTCTTTTAAAGTAGTCATTTTTTTGTACTAATAGACTTTCTTCTTCTGGATTTAACACTGTTTTTATTTGTAGTTTTTTTATTTCATCCTTATTTAATGACACTTCTGACGCGATTTTTTTATTTTTTTCCTTCTAAAAATATTATTTTTTTATCGTATTCAATATTGGAAATTATTGCATCTTTTCCATTGTAAATTGTTTTTGCTTTTAAGTCATTTTCGTCATATTGAATTTCGTAGTTACTTCCTGATTTTGTAATAATTGATTTTTAAATTATTTTTCTGAATTTACTTCAATTTTTTTCTTTTTGATTCAGTATCTAAATTTTCTGCTTTTATAATACCATTATTAATATTTAATTTTTTTGACTTTTTTTAATGGTAATCTTTCAATTTCATTAATTAATTTTGCTGTTTTCAACGAATCGTTAGTAACTATTTTTTTAAATTTTTTTACCTTTATCTAAAAAAATGTATGAATCAAGATTTTTTTACATCATTTAACGAAATTTCTTTTTTTCTAATTTAGATAAGTCTACAGAAATATTTTCTAACATCATATTTCTATCCAACTCAATTTTTTTCAATTTTATTTTTCTAAATTTTTCTTTTTCTGAATTAATTAATTTTTGCCAAAATTTCTGATTTTTGCATTTAATTCTTTTTATTTTTAGCAGCTTTTTTTCTTTTTAAATCTGTCGATTTTTGCATAAATTTCTTTAATGTTATTTGTTGCTAACAGATCTTCTCTTATTTTTTTGATTTATGAAAGTATTTACGTTATTATTTAAAGTTTCTGTTTCTTTTGTTGTTTCTTCTACAAATTGGTCTGTTGTTTTTAGAATTTTTTTATTTGAGGAACTATTTCCATTTTTTTCAGAAAAAAATTATCAATTGCTTTGTCTTCTTGTGCGTAAATTGCTTCTAAATCAACATTTTTCTAAATTCATTTCTTCTAATTCTACTTTTGGTATAATTCCCAAATAATCCGCCTCTCGAAAGTGTAACTATTGCTTTTTCCTTTTTCCTAATTTTTTTGTTATTTAATATAAAAATTATCATATGTAATTTCTCCATTTTTCATTGAAAATTTTCAGATTTTTCAAAACGAGAATTTTTTTGTAGTTGTCATATGAGTCAAAATTTTATCTGAAAAAAATTACTCCTCCAACTAATAATACTACTAAAAATTAGTACAGAGAAAGTAAAATTTTTTAAAAAAATTTCATAAAAAAACCTCTTTTTCTTAATTTTTATTTTTAGTGAAAAATAGGACCATTCCAAAAATTATTTTATTATTTTGAAATAGTCCTGACACTTCATTTAATATCTTTTTTTGCTATTTTTATTTAATGTTTTTTTATAGCATCGTCAATTTTTTTGACAAACCATATTTATCTGTTACAGTTTGTAAATATTTTTTTGTGTTTCAATTTGTCTTTTTTGTGTTCTAATTTGATTTTTTTAATTGAATCTTTTACTTTTTTTCAAAAGGTATTAAACCTTTAGGATTTTTCAAGAACTTTTATTACGTACAATTCATTTCCTACTGTAACTACGCTATTTACTACTTGTCCTGGTTGCACACTTGCGATAGCTTGACTTATTGGACCGTAACCTTGTGATAATTGAGAAGCTGTAATTTCAGGAGTTTCTCCATTACCTGTTTTTGCTGCATTTGCACTATATTTTTGAACTACAGCTGAGAAATTAGCTGGGTTTGCAGTTGCTTCTTTTAAAGCAGCTTCAGCTTTTGCTTTATCTGCAGAAGGAACTACTACTAATTGTAATTTTACAGTATCTTCTTTTTTCTCAAAATTTGCTTTGTTTGCTTCATATGCTTGTTTTGCATCTTCATCAGTTACACTTGCTTTATTTGCTTCAGCAGTTAAAGTTAAAGTCGCTAACAATCCTTCTTTTGCGCTTTCGATACTATCTACATATTTTTTCTCTTTATCGATTTTCTTATCTTTACCATCCAAAGCTACAGCTCTATTTAAAGCTATATTTTTTACGATATTTTGTTTCAATTGAGTTAATTGTTCAGGAGTTACTTCGTTTGCTTTTCAATCCTTGTGCATCTAAACTTTTTTCTAATTCAGTTTGAACTTCTGATTCATATACTTTTATTTTTTTATCTCCTGATTCATATAAAACTTTTTCCACTTTGTCCTGAATTTCCACATGATACAGCTAATACACATAATGCTGTCATTAATCCAATTTTTCAATTTATTCTTCATTTTTTTCCTCCATTTATTTATTTTTTTCAAGTTTTGTTATATTTAAATTATCCATTCTGTTTATTATACTCTACTTTCATTAGTTTTTTTATTTGAAAGATTGCTTTTTTTAACATTTTATTTTTACTAATTTTTTTGAAATATAATCTTTCAATTTTATTTTTTTCAATCTTTTTACAATATATTCTTCAGTTTTTTTCTCATTCGATATATCTTTCCAATCTAGATTTTCCGAAAGTTTATTGATTTTTTTCTTCTGGAATATTTTTTTAAGAAATAAAGTTCATAATAATCTGAGTTTTCATCTATTCTCTGAATGTGATTTTGTTCTGCAAACAATTTTTAATTCGATACTTAATATAAATTTTTTTCATTGAATTTGGCATTTTTCCAAATCTATCTTCTATTTCGTTTTTCATCTCATTTAATTCTTCAAATTTTTTTCAAGCATTGCGAATCGCTTATAAATATTAAGTCTTTCTTCTTTTTGAATGTAAGTTTCTGGAATGTAACCTTTTTCTCTAAGTAAAATTTCGACATTTTCAATTTTTTCTCTAAATTCACCTTTTTGGCGTTTAATTTCTTCATTCAACATTTTTATATACAAATCATATCCGAAAGTTTCAATTGTTCCATGCTGTTTATCACCTAAAATTTCTCCAGCTCCACGGATTTTCATATCTTCCATTGAAATTTGAAAACCACCTGATTTAATTCCTTCTATTTTTCCATACTTTCTTCTTTTTTCTTACCTTTTGCTGTTGTTCCTCGTGTTTTTACTAGATAACAATAGCCTTGCCGATCACTACGACCTACCCGACCTCTAAGCTGATACACTTGAGAAAGTCCTAAATGTGTGAAGTTTTCAATCAAAATCGTATTTGCATTTGAAACATCAATACCATTTTCAATAATTGTTGATGCCATCAAAATATCATATTCTCCTTGCTCAAATCTTTTTAGCTTATCTTTTATTTCTTTTGGCGGAAGTTGTCCGTGAATAAATTCAATTTTCACAAATTCTGGCAAAATATCCTGTAATTCCTTCAATTTGTTTTTCATATTTTTTACATCGTTATAAATGTAGAAAACTTGACCATCTCGTGAAAGTTCCTTTAAAATTGCGATTTTCACAGCTTCCTCTTCCCAATCAAAAACTTCTGTTATAATTGGTAATCGGTTTGTTGGAGGCGTGTCGATAATAGAAATTTCACGGATTCCTAATAATGCTAAATTTAATGTTCGTGGAATCGGTGTTGCAGTTAAGGTCAATACATCTAATTTTTGTCTTTTTGCTTTTAATTTTTCTTTTGCTTTTACACCAAATTTTTGTTCTTCATCAATTATTAAAAGTCCTAAATTTTTAAATTGAACATCGTCACTAAGTAATCGGTGCGTTCCAATTACTAAATCTGTCGTCCCATTTTTGATATTTTTCAAGATATCTTTTGCCTTGCTTTGTGTTAATCTTGATAAATTTTCAATTGTAATCGGATAATTTTCATATCGTTGTTTAAATCTTTTGTAATGCTGTTCTGCCAAAACTGTCGTTGGTGCAATCATTACAACTTGCTTTGAATTGTCAATCGCTTTGAATGCAGCTCTCATTGCAACTTCTGTTTTCCCATAACCAACGTCTCCACATACAATTCGGTCCATAATATACGGACTTTCCATATCTCTTTTAACATCATTAATTGCTTTTTTCTGGTCTTCTGTTTCCTCAAATGGGAAAAGCTGCTTCAAATTCTTCTTGCCAAACAGTGTCTTTTTGATACACAAATCCATTTTGACTTTGTCTTTGAGCTTGAATTTTTATCAATTCATGAGCAAATTTTTCGATATCTTCTTCTAATTTTTTACGTTTTCTCTTAAATCCTCTCGTTCCAAGTTTAAATAATTTCGGCTCAACACCGTAGGAAACATATTTTTCAAGCCTATCCAATTTTTCAACAGGGATGTACAAAATATCTTCATCGGCATATCGAATTTTCAAATAATCCATTTCTTCAATAGTTTCAATTCCCTTGTAAATCCCAACTCCATACTGAACATGAATTACATAGTCGCCTTCTACAATTTGATTGACTTTCTTGTACTTTATACCTTTATTTGCCTTCACTTTCTTTTCGTAAATGTAACCATCTAATTCTCTATCTGTTAAAATGAAAACATCTTCTATTACAAATCCCTCAATTAACGGATAATTGTGAATTTTTTTAACAACTTTTTCTTGTAAATTTCATTATATTCTGAAACTTTTTTTATCATAATTTTTTTGTATATAATTCAACTTTTTTTATTTCAGATAATTTTTTTCTAATTTATCTTTTTGTTTTTAAAAAGTTTCCAATTGCTCTTCAGTAAAATTAACAGTTTCCATAGAAAAAAACTTTTATTTTTTTAAATTTTTCGTATCTCTGTCTATAAATATTTTTCCTTTTTCTCGATTTATTAAAATATATTCTTCCATTTTGTAATCTAGTAACTCTTCATTTTCTATGATAATCACCACATCTTCAGACTGCAACTCTTCAATCAATTCAACTAATTCATAATTTTTTTCCCTGAAAGAGCATTTCCAAAAATTTTAATTTCATCCATTTTTTTGAAATAGACTTTTTGGCTATCAATATCAAATTCTCTAATACTGTCTAATTCATCTCCAAAAAAACTCAAGTCTTATCGGATTTTTCAAGATCAGGCGGAAAAATATCCAAAATATCTCCTCTTTTACTATATTGTCCCTTTTTATCAATCAAATACGAATTTTTCGTAACCATTTTCTATTAAAAAAATTTATCGTCTCACTAATCTCATATTCTTTTTCCAATTTTGAAATCCAAAAATTTTACTTTTTTTCAAAAAAATACATCCAATGTAATTTGCAAATTAACAAATAACACAAATTCTGACTGATTTTTTTAAAATATCCAACAATTTTATATTAATTCCTGTCATATCTTCTTTTTTTGAAGAAATATTTTCAAAAAAATCTCAATTTTTTTATTAGAATATTTTTTTACTATTTTTTTCTTCAAAATAATTTTCCAACATATAGTGGTAATTTTCTAAATTTCTGTTAGAAGTGGAAATATAAATTATTTTTTTATTTTTTTAGAAGTCAATAAAATCCAAGGAATTGCTCCACGATAAATTTTTATTATTCTGTTTCAACTCAAATTTTTTTCTGTTTTTTTAAAAAAATTTAATTCACCCATTTTTTTCCCCTTTCTATCTTTTTGTTCTTAATCTATAGTTTATTATATCATTTTCTCTCTTTCAAAAAAATAAAAAAATTTTCTAAAAAAATTCTAAATTTCAATAAAAATAAAAACGTCATACAACTCACAGCTTTCCAACTATTAGTGCATGACGCAATTAATTTTTAAACTATATAAAATATATTTTTAGTTATTTTTAAAGTTGATATTTTTCCAAATACCGAAAAAAATAAATAAATTATAAATAAAGTAAAGTATCAATCCAAATTGGTGTAAGAAAAATGAAATGCGAATACTAGCACGATTACTGCTATCGCCATTCCTAAACCTTGTGTTATTTCAGCAAATCCTAATTTATCATCACCGTAAACATTTGGTTTTAATACAGAATTTATTGGTCTTATAAAGACATTTAGTATCAAAAATTGCATATAATGGTGCTTCCTGTTGTATTCCGTGTTTCCAGAATAATATCATTGAAGCTCCAATCATTATTCCATAGAATAATTTCCCAAATAAGTATTTCGGACTTGAATATAAATCTGTTAAAATGAAAACTCCTAAAAATACAATTTCTCCTAATTCTAATGGAATTTCAATACCCATAAATGCTGCAACAAAATATCCTACAAAAATAGATATAAACAATCCTGTCGGAACTTCCCAACTTAATCTTCCTCTAAGCATTAAATATATTGCTCCAACTACTATTGCGATTACTGAATACCCACCTATCATTCCTGTATTTGCCAATAAGATTGATCCAACTCCCTCAAAACCAGGTGCTACAATATCTGGATTTGACCAAGCAGCTGATCCTGTAGCCAATACAGATGGAAAGAATAATAAAATCGCTAATTTACCAATTACTATAGGATTTACAATTTTCTTTTCTACCGAACCAAAACATAATTGTCCAAATAATACACTAATAATTGAAGCTAATCCTGCGATATAAATTGGTATAAATGGTGCT
>BNJU01003418.1_pt1 | contig 73324 bp, 69 predicted proteins | sample 8539281 | NCBI WGS metagenome assembly BNJU01 (sample SAMD00202456, study PRJDB9452) | human saliva metagenome | isolation source: human saliva | place: Japan
GGAAGTTACATTGCTATAAAAAATCCAAAGCAATCTTGATGTACTAGTAGTTATCAGTCTGGGGACCCACTCTGCGTGCTCGTGCGTGCAATAGAAACAAGCTAAATGACAGCTTCTATAACTTCTATGAAGAAGGAAGAAAACCTCGATTTTCTTCGTTGGCTCTGCAGTATCACTTCCATCAACTTATACTCAAGAATTAGTTAATTACTCGAAAACTTACAGGTCAAAGATTTCTCTGTAAATGTAATTTCTAAATCTGGAACAACTACTGTGCCTGCCATTGCATTCCTGGTATTTTTAAAGGAATTACTTGAAGAAAAATATGGTAAAGAAGGGGCGAGAAAGTAAATCTCGCAACATCTGATAAAGCCGGAGCGTTAAAAATCATTAGCCGATGATGAAGGATACGAAATACTAGCAAACGGATGATGGTAGGTGGACGTGCTAGTTCCAACCGCAGCAGGATTACTTCCAACTGCTGTAAAGCGGAGTTGATATTGATTAGTAAACGATGGTTGGTAGCTAAACTAGCTCATGTTTGAGCTTTCAACACCAGATTTGGGTGCAAAATATTGCTATATCAACATGCTGTACGCGCAATATTTCACAACAAAAAGGTAAATTAATTGAGATCTCTTGTATCTGTGCGAACTACATCATCAATGGCTTTACTCAACGAAGTGGTGAGACAACAACTTGGCGTGGTGAGTCTGAAGGAAGTATGGAAAAGCATTATACGCATCAAGTGTTTGCTTCTCAACCGACTCACAATTCTCATGGGTCAACATGTTCGGTGAAGCTGGACGTCGAGTTCTATTAGAAACTATCTTAAAATGTTAACTCAAACAAAGATATCGAGCTTAAGGAAGTTGACAACAATCTTGATGGATTAAAATCATTAGCAGGAAAAACTATGGATTTCGTAAACACCAAAGCATTTGAAGGAACACTTGTGCTCACAGACGGAGGAGCACCTAACTTTGTAGTAGAACTCCAGATATGAGTGAGTTTATCTGGATACTTAGTATACTCTCGAAAAAGCTGTAGGTATTTCTGGACATGCAAGGATTAAATCCATTTGACCAACCAGGAGTAGAAGTATAAGATATGTTCGCACTTTGGAAAACCTGATTCAAGACTTAAACAGAGAATTAGAAGAGATTAGAATCTGATGTAAATTACACGATAGAGGAATCACCTTCCTCAGTTTGAATATATGATTGACACTATATCTCGTCAAAATTTATATCTTTCCTGCTCGGCGTGTAGCTTTATGACACCTGCATATCTTGTTATCTCAAAAGTGACTTGATGGTGTGCGTATGAAGCCTGTAGTCTTTTTATCTTTTCGCCATTGTTACAAATGTGACTCTATCTGGTCTGTATGAAAGTTATTCTATTGCAGTAATAGTGTCATTGATAAATAAGGGATACTTCAACAGTCAGCCACCATATTGTATCTTATCAAGGTCCATAGTGTTGTTTTTCTTCATCTGTAGCATATCTCAAATGACATTTGGCAGCCGTGAGTGTGTGGCATTTGACCTATCTGGCATTGCAACTGAAAGATCTCGGCTATCTTTGCTGCTGATGAATGGAACAAAGTCTTTCGATCAAAAGTATGACGAGGCTCGTATTCCAGTCAAGCTCACTGCTCTCACCCATCACGACTAACCTCTATAAAAATCATTATTCTCATCTGCACCAAAAGATATCCATTGTTTCTCTTATCTCCTTGAATAACAGTATAAAGATCTGGCAAGTAGTTTTTAATTTCATATTTTCCATCGACATTTAATCTCAGAAGATGTTTTGACTATTTCCTAAATAATGGTCATTTTCTCATTCTTCCGTGTCCAAGGACTGTGAGAGTTTTACCTTTAATTCTTTGATATAACCATTAATTTCTAATAAAGACAAAGCTCTCAATAGCATCTTTTGAATAAACCGTATTCTTTACTAACTCACTTTTCACTTGGTAGTTCATGTATCGCTTATAAAAATTGAGCATCTGTCCTTGAGTATCATTATAGAGCCCGTTTGCATTTACTCATATGATTTTACTCTTTACTATTCTCCTGCATTAATGCACTTAAATTGCATAAATGTGCTGATAAGAATTGCAGGGTTAAGTACATCTTGTGATATATATTGTAACATTTGCATGCATATGTTGACTGGAGAAAAATAAAAGAATTACAGGCAAATGCTATCGACAAACTGAGGTGTGTATTATATAATAATAATTGTTAGTTACACTGGCTTTGTGTAAAATACAAGTAGTATAAATAGACTTTTGGAGCAGTGAACGACAAACGTTCAAGTGGTGTTTGAGCCGCATATTACACCATTACCAGAGGAATTTGGTATTGAACTTTCGTAAAAGTGCATATGATTTCGTTGATTTTAAGAAACAAAGAAACAGCATTGGCAAATTTCTTTACTCACTACCAACTCATGTTATGGAGATTCAACTTTCATCAAAGTTTCTCAGCTGCAGCAGGGAACTTTAAACGTCGATCTTGCACAGAGGACACGAGGGATTAGTAGCAGTTGACGTCTGGGGTGTTAACCTTTGAGACAATCCCGAAAGTGTTGATTATGCATTATTATTTTGAAGCTAAGAAGACTGCACTCTGGAGAAGGCTGTTGCAATGTCACGCAGCAGTAAAAGCATGAGTACGAGATCGAAAATTTCGAAGCTGCGAACTCTAGCCATTAGGCTTGACGGTGCTGAAGCATGGCTGGCAGGAAAGTCTTGAGTATCAAAAGCTCGGTCTATTGGGATGATGGACATTAGAATGGTGAAGAAGCCGCACGTGAAAAACTACTGTACAGAACTTCATGAGTGATAGCATTAGATACTCATACGCAATGCCAGTATTTCTTCTTTAAACAAATGCTGTGCATTGAAAAGATATCATGTTAATAAAAGTGGAATTTAAAACTCACTGAGATATGCCAAATATATGTAGGTTGCCATAGTGCGAGCTGTGGACAATGCTGTAAATTACTTTAAAGTTGATGAGTACCACCGAACCACCTTTATGTAGCTGGAGGTCCTTGCAGATACTTCGAGTCCCACTGGACAACTGGGGAATCCAACTCATGATTGTGGCAAAACACAAAGAACAAGGACTTCTACAAGGTGGACGTATCGAGCACAAGAAAGTTTCAAAATCGCATGATGTACTACGTATGACCATCACAGTGTTTCGATCGGCAAACTGAGGTGAGATGCCGAAAATGCAGCTGGCTACTTGAAGCTAGTCCAGGAATTGAAATGGCTCTATAAAAATTAAAGAACAATTAGGTGATTTATCACCACCGCAGGCAAAACTCTTTGGACGTATTGATGAAAAAGCGTGGTACCATATTGTATGATTCGCTATCCAGGCGAAGATCTCTTCACTTTGCTTTCCCAGGAGCAGATAATTTAGATCGTCCAGCACTATCAGTACACGTCAGTAGTGCCAAATGCACTGGGTACACTACTGATAATGACGATGAAGCATGGATGGTCGAAAAACTAAGTGAATCAGAAAAGAACTAGTTTCGGAACACTCAAATCGCCGTAATGAAGATTATCAGCAGAAGGATTAGAGACGTACTTTTCAGTAAGTGATTACGCACTCGTAACAATGCAAGATTTTATTAGATAAAGATGCAACAAGCAGACTGAATGTTCCATCAACAGTTGGATGAAACTGGGAAATGAGAAATGCTTGCAGAAGATTCACAGATGAAAGGAAATAGATCTTTAGAAAACTACAGTAAGAGTATCCAAGAGGGTAGACAAATGTCACTTTAGCACATGGCCAGACAATACAAACAAAGAACTGGCAGCATAACAAAGAAACTGGCAAAGTCAATTATTAAATTATGTAGAAGAAGTTAGTAGATAGCCTGCACATACAATGATATGGCAAAGTCTACCAGCATCAGCAGAATTTTTAATCGGTAAACTATTAATGAAATCACGCAATTAATTTAGAGAATCTAAGAAGAAACTGAGAATTAGAAAAAGCTGCAAACGCCTTAGTGATGGTAGTAGTTGAATTCAGAACCCTTCTCATTAGGAAATGAAAAGTCTTGGTCGTTTAGCATCTTGTTTCATCGACTTGATCGGCCTTCATCAGGGAATTAGCTGGTGATGGAGTTGGATTGAAACTACCACTGGGTTATGTCTGGACAAGCAGTATTGCATAAAATGAACAAACATGCTGAACCAAACTTCTGGATCGAGTGATGATTCCATGGTTGTGAGGATACCACGTGTTAAATATACAGTACCTTTTCAAAAATTTCTCACTTAACATCAACACTATCAAAAAGAACTGATGAAGCAGTTACAGATACCACTATTTCGAAACTATTGATATATTGATTCAATCGATGCAGTACTCATCTGCAAAACGGAATTAGTGGAGAAACCGAAATCGAGAAAACTCTCACATTATTCTGATATCTCGATGATAGTGATAAAACGTATTACTGCATGGCTACCAACACACTCATGGTATCAAATGCTCGCTCAATTAATTTTAGATGAAGCACTACAGGAAGTGAACGTACACAGATTTGATGCGAATATGCACATGTTCAAATCAACGATACTCATCGCATGGTAATTCTGAATTAATCGTTTACATAACTGAAAAACACGCAATTGAATTTAAAGAAGCATACACAATTAGTTCATGACTGGTTACACTCTAAACTGACGACTATCTTTACGCTGAGGCATTAGAAAATGCCAGCTTATTATACATGAAGGCGAAAGCTACACTTAGCAACTACCACCAACAATGGATGCTGGTTATTAGAGAAAAATACGTGAAGGTGCAAGATATCTCAAACTCACTCGATAAAGACGATAGAGCGCACATAAGGGCAAACATGGATATTCACTTTCTAACAGTGTAAACGGTAAGCTGCATACCACAGGCCTGCCCTGTAAACCTGGAGTTAAAACATGACTTCAGTGAATTATACCCAGAGAAATTCAACAACAAAATCTAGCCGAGTATTACATTCTGACGTTAGTTTAGAATTCTCAATAACAGACCATTAGCTGCATACTTAAAAGACCGAATTGGGTGATGAGACTAACAGATGCACTAAATTAGAAACATTACTAGCATTTGTTGACAGCAGTGCAAGAAGCTACATTAGGAAGAAATCAACACGAGAACAAACTTAGTTCTAAAGAACACCTAAAAGAAACCGCGAATTGAACTTGATGAGAGTATTACCGATATTCAAACTGGAAGCGAGGATCTCACGAATATAAACGCCAACAAACGAACGCTGTAGTGATCAACAGTACTACTAGACATTAAAAATGAAAATTACCAGAAAGATCACAGTATCTCTTCGGTGGTAAAGCTGCACCAGCTTTCTATTATAGCCTCAAGATATCTCACTCACTTATGTTTATCGAATTACCCGATGACGATCCAGAAGTCAGCACATACTAATGTGTATTCTAGTTGAAAATCTGAGGCAACGTAAGTGTTGCAGGAAAACTCATCCCAGCAACTGATTTCTGAACACTTATCGCAGGCTTTCTAAAGAAGCTGGCGGAACTGGTAACACGAAACCGCGCAACGGAGCTTTAATCCTTTAGTGGAACTCGCAGATGGAGCTCATGGAAATTGATGAACCAGTTGGACGTGAAAAGATCGAGATCTTCGCGTGCAGTGGCTGAACCACTGCAAACCTTTATGGAAACCGTTGATATGTTTCTAAAGTTAGCAATACTATGAAAAAGGCTGACTAAAAGCAGCAAGTTGTAGACTGTATCACGTTTCGAAGATTCTAGTTAAACTAGGAAAGCAAAGAAAGATTAGAAAGATTGTACAACGAACTAACGTATCAAAGACTCATTGTTCCATGATACGTATTGATTTTGCAGGAAGAGTCACGCTAAGAAAGAAGAAATGTTAGCTATGACGATGAAATGCACCATGCTGGATGCGAGAAAGCGATTAAGCAAACACTGCAAAAAGCAGTGATCTCTTTCTCATCAGAAAGAGTCACACGTCAGAAGGAAAGATATGTGGAAACAATAAATATGGGCCAAGATGGAGAACAGCAGTATGAAACTATTAACAATTAATGTTACAGTTGGTTAGAAGAAAATCAACCCAGAAAAATTCAGTAACATCTGGCAAAACTATTGGTGGAGATACGATGTTAAAGGTTATGCTAGAAGCAAATCAACTGACTAAGAGTGGTGATGTTTGCAAGCAAGGAATAAAAAGATACAACTCTGGAAAATTATTTACGACAGAGGAGAACATGAAAGAAGGATACAGGTTATTATTGGACTATTCGTCAGTGGGATCGGATAAATTGAGAAAGGATTAGCAATATTAGCTTAAAGGTGAAGCTGTTGGCTCGCAGGATTTTACCGCACGGCACAACAAAACCGTAAACTCTCCATCGAATCGAGAGTACCAGTGCTGATCCTAAAAGTAAACGATGAGATCGTAGAATCTTTTACAGCGTACGGCGTGAATTTGCCAACTCAGGCGTTGATGCAGAGCGCGCAGCAAAACCAGCAACCTACCCTAATTATGCGATAACAAGAACTGCAAAGTCTTTCTATGGAGACTTTTAATACATGACTTCCATCATCAAGTGACGATGGTAAGAAGGCATTGATAAAGGATGACTTGATACGTAAGGAATCCAGCCGAGAAAGATAGTGGAGTTACGTTTATCAAAAATGGCAAGTGGTTGGAAGACCCAAAGCCGACAGAAATTGATTATGTATTGGCTAACATTAGACGTAAAAGAAAAGCTTCGTTATATTTAATGATATATTATCCAATTATTTCGATCTTAATGCTTAGAAGTAACATTTAGGCAGTAAGCAAAAGAGGAGGACATGTTAGTGTTACGATACATAGCGCTTTGGAGTGCGCATGGTGTAATGGCCAATTATATTCGCATTCTTCGGACGAGTAGTTGGATTGGTCTTGACCCTAAGTTCTACCCTAGTACGAGCACGATGTACATTGCGAGTACTTTTTGGTGGCAACCGGTCTCGTAGGAGCAAGGAGGATGGACTATCTTTGTCAACGCCAGTAGTGTATCGCACTTGGTATTCCAATCGGTCTTGCTAGTAAAGCAAACGGTCGCAGTGCACTTGGAAGCATCTCTAATTTACATGGTGGTAAATTACTTCCATCAATGGATCAACTGTCTACGTATTCTCACCGGAGTAGACGTATCACCAGCTTTAAAATTACTCAACAGGAGCGACTAGGAAATTGTGAGGAAATCATATATTTGAGTACTTCAATTAATGTCTCTATTCCATTTATTGCATCAATTGCAGTATTGACTCATAATAACACACTTTGATAAAACTTCAGACGGAGTTGTAGAATTTGCTGCATGTACAAACATTTCGTTATTATGCTATTGGTTTCTTATTAATGATCTCAACAGCATATTTAATCAGCCTGGCATACTTAAAGTCTCAATTAGGTATGGCTGTCATGCTTTCTCAAGGATTCAGCATCTTGACAGAAAGCGTAGAGGCTCACCACACATTCCTGTAGCAGTAATCGCAACAGGATGGATTACACCACTTCTTCATCTATGGTCCATTCATACCAGTGAATAGTCAGTAGAAATGGAATCATAGCCACTGGTACAACACATATCAAGAGTTCTCTCGAAAGTCGCAACCCCATTAGAGTTATTCCTGGTTGCGTGATTCTCATTACAGCCGGTAACTCAAAGTGCATTTGGTTTACCAAGGCAGCAGCTTTAGCAATGTAAGCGTAACAGTTAGAGACAGCAAAGAAAAAGTGCTGTAGCAGGGCATTAATCCCAGCAGCACTACTGGTTTTCTAACAGGAATCACCGAACCAATCGAGTTCATATTCTTATCCCGGCACCAATGTTATTCGCTACCACGTGTATTAGGTGATTTACACAGCAACTGTACAATTTGAGTTGTGGAACTCAAAGTGGATTAATCTGACTTTCAGCTCTAACTGTCACCACGTTCAAAAACCACTCTTCACAAAATGTCTGTTCAAATCGAATCTGGATTAGTATTCTGTAATCTACTTTAGTATTTAGATTTATGATCCCTGTAAATCCAATTAAACACACCTGATGAAGCTGAAGATGTTGAATTAAACTTTACTCAAATAAGAGTATCGTGAAAAGTTAGTAGCAGTAAACTAGAAGTTAAAGATGACGCATACTGAGCGACGATCGCTCTTATCATTTTGAAGGTTTAGGTAGAAGACATGCAGATGTTAGTAATGCGTAACAAGACTACGTGTTAATGTTATGATGAAAAGTTTAGTTAAAGATAGATGAATTTCTTTAAAACGTTCTGGGAGTTTTGGAGCTGTTTCGCAAGTGTAAAGCTATTCAAGTAATCACTGATTCGTAGGCAAGTAGAGAAGTCTTGAAAAGACAATTACACAAATAAGCCTGATGACAGAGAAAAGAAAATTGACGTAGTCAGTTTCTTTTATATATAGTGGTATAGATTTTATAGGGGCCGACCAAAAGTCCTCAATTTTTAGAATGAAGCATATGAGAACTATAGACGCAGTAGTTGTTGATATCTCAAAATTGCTTTATATCTTTATGATATCTAATAACTTATGCGGGAATGACTCACAAAACTGATTCTATGAAATCACGATTTTGAGTCATCTCAATAATTTTAAAATCTAAAATTAGTTAGCACTTTGATTTTTATAATTAATATAGTATAAGTAGCTTAGTTTAAAAGTGGGCAAGCTAGTTTGTATTAAAGTTATAGGATTTGCCGAAGTTAGAATATACTGAGATATATTTGTAAACATTGTCTACCAAATATATGAGGATATTAGAAACGCTGAGGCGGTCCCTTGGCTCAAGCCCTTGTTGATGTAATCTTTAACTCTTTTCACCATGAATGCTTTTAATCAGCTGCCGACTTTGCATCACGTCTCTTGCTATCTCTACGAGCTACAAGTGAGATTGCAGTGCAGTCTCCTCTTCAAGAGCTAGACCATTTTTGATCTGGAGTTAATCCTAATTTAGAGTAAGCTGGATAGTGAAACACCAAATCTTTTCATTGTCATGCGTCTCTGTTTAGGCGTTAGCAAACTCCCTATTTTAGTGAATTGTAGATTTTTGGATCTGTCTTGATATCAGCTTCTGTTACTGCAGTCATTTGATCTCAAGAGTAATAACTCGTGAGCTATCAACAAACGTAAAGCACGAGCTAAGTTTATGGACCTGAGTGATAGCCAAGCATCAGCAACCATCTCTTTAAGATCTTGATATCTTTAAGAGTTTTTGAGTAGAATGCTGGCAGCGTTGTAAATTGGTTGAATAGCTACAGGTGAGCATATTATTGGTTAAATTGTCCATGAATGGTTCTGTGCTGAAGAAGCTAGCGTCAACTTCTTTATTGCTTTTAATGCAACGTTAGTTCTGAACGTTGTCAATACCGATTTCTAAGTTGTAACCTTCTTTTAAGATCTCTTTGACGTCTTCTTGAAGATGTCGTCATTGAGAAGTGACGTCTACTTTACTGTGTCTATCTTCTCTTCTTTTAGTTTCGCTTTCATTGAACAAGTCTACTAAACCACTAATAATGCTGTGTAAACCGAGTGATGAAAACGAAAATTATTTTTTCTCATTAATATATTTCCATTCTAGTATTATTTATTTTATTTAGAGCGGTGTGATAGGATATTATATAGGGATTCTTTGGATTAGTTAAAATTTGATAATCAGGAAAGACATGATGGCTTTTCCAGCTGTAATCTTTTCTAGGAAGTTTTTAATTTTCTTCACTCAGTCGTGCTTTTTAACTGCTCTGAACTTTTAGCATCATCTTTTGTTTATCTTCATGAGCAAACAAGAACACCCTGCATGTGTAAAACTCACTCTATCTTCAACAAAGACCATCTTCATATGGTGCTAGGCTCATTTAGCTGATATATGATGGGTAGCTAGAAGATTAAACTCTTTCCTGCACATGCATCGCGCTTAAGCTTTAAAGACGACCCGACTGTGAATTCGGGGATGTTTAGGTTATCTTTAATATCTTTTACAGCAACGTTATAACCGCGAGACTCGTTTAAGTGACTAATCCACCGTATGCTACATCAACTAGTGCAATCGTGCTCATATTAGATGCATCCGATGGACAGCTGACGATCAGCACTATCTTTAAGATCTTTAATGTTTTTGATGTCTTTTGAGCAGAATGCCGGAATAGAATTGCGTACTTTTTGGTACAGTACCAAGGTTTTACGTCGTTAATTGTTTAGGAATAGTCTCATGTTGGAAGAAGTTAGCATCGATTTCTGTTAGCTATAAAGCAACGTTAGCTTGAACATTATCAGATACTCTCACAATTTCAAGAGTATACCCTTCTTTTGTAAATCTTCTTTAATTAATCAACATATCAGCCAGTAGGAGTGGACAGCAGCAACTTTAGTAGTTTTGTATCTCTTTATCGTCGTTTTACTAGAACATGCTGTTAAACAGCAAGCAAGAGCTAGGTAGGCTAGCAACATGATAATACTCTTCATTAGATTATTTTCTCCTTGCTTAGAAACGTTTAGCTAATCCATAACCTGTTGATTAGTACTACACAAATACACAACATATACTACTAATAAATATTAAGCTCATAGTTGTATTCTTGGTATCCATATCTAAAAGGCAAATTCTCCACGACCACCAGCACCACTACACCCATTACAGTAGTATAAGCTTAACAAACTAATAGTAGTATAGGTGGAATGATGCAAGATTGTTATCCATGTGTTGGTAGACATAATGATAATTTGAAACCTTTGTAGTCTCTATGCTTATAGGCTCACCTACTAATTTAGAACACATTAATGCTTGTTCAACGAAACGAGCATGATACTTACCCCAACTAGTGTAAGAGGCAGAATTGTCTGCAATATTCGCAATAGGATGTTTTAAATGAAATCTATTTACAGGATTGATTATGAATATGTAAAAATTAGAAAACGGAACACTGATGTAGGCATTAAGAGAAATGCTAAGTCCCTCATAAACTGCTCATTTTTAATAAACAATCACGACTGAAAGCAAAAAGCATGATATCCAGTGGCAGGGAAATGGAAAAATACTGTTAACATTGAGTAAATCATCATATAGTTTGTTTCCCAAAACAAGCTTTTCATCACCATCGTAATTGCTTTTAAATAACAATCATTTAATAAAAACTCCTACGTAGTTATAGTAATTACTGTCGTAATCATCTTTGCATTTTTGTTAGTACTGACAATATCTTTAATTGTAGAATCATCGATAACTCACTGATCACAATCAAGTTTCTAAGCAAAGATAAGCTGTGAAATCACACACAATGAAATATCAGTTGTTGTTCGTAATTTATTTAATAAAGCGAAAATTTTTCACCGTTAGTGTCTAAAGTGAACTACCTCTACATCATAGTAGAACTTCGTTCTGTAGTAGTGCCATAGCGATAGCAACCTTTGTTGTTCACCACCACTTAAGCTACCACAAAGACTATTTTTAGTCTTGTAATTCATGAATTCAAGAATATCATCTATTTTCTTTTATCAACAGAAACCTCATTTAGTTTGTATACTAAACTTAAATGATAATATACAGTTTTGTTATCGATTAGATGAGTGTTGGAACATATAGGCAGATTTTTCTTGTATTTCAAGGGTACTTGCATCCATATTTTAATAGAAGAGTTTTTATAAAGAACATTCCGCTATCACATGAAACACACCGTTAATCAGCCTTTTAAATAGTACTTTTTCCTGTACACCATTTCTACTAGATTATTCCAATAATTTCTTTTCTTATTGATATCAAATGATATATTTTCGTTTAGTAGCACTTTTATATTGTTTTGATACGTTTTTAATTGAACTATCATAATATACCTCAAGGTAAACTATACACACTTTCAGAAAAGGATTTCAGGACTTTTGTTTAATTTTTGAGTTTGTATTGTTCAGTGCTTGTTTGATAAGCGTTTGAGAATTCTATAACTAAAACCACTAACTTTGCGGGTGTGGTGTTTAACGTAGTAGATATAATGGTGGAAAATATGATACTTTTTATAGAGAGAGCAAACTATTATCACTAGTAATATGTATAAAGATTATAGAATTTTTCTTAGTTAAATTGTATTAGAATAATTTAATTAGTGTATTTTTGAGTTCTATTTTTATGCTGAACTATTCAGTAAACAAAATAGTAAAAATATTTTCTAAAATTGTCTCTTATATACCCTTTTATTTATTCTGTTTAATCGTTTTATAATTATGATGGTACTTAAGGAGGTAATCTATGAAGAAACTTGTACAGATGTAAGATATAGCAAAATGGCTGGAGTAGGTACCACTACTAGTCTCTAGATATTTTAATGGTGGAAATTTAAAAAGAAATCTCAGAAAGAATTTAAAAGAAATAGTTGATAAATACACTATACGCCTAATACTAGCAAAGCATTAAAAAGTACAGATAGTAAAATAATCGGTGTTATAGTTCCTTGTTTACATTCTTATGTTAGTGGTAATACGTTGAAATATCTTGATAAAGAGTTAAAAGATAATAATTATGAAACATTAATGAATGCTAATTTGATGAGAACAAACAATTAGAATATATTAAGAAATTAGCAAGAATGAATGATAGATAATTATGCTACCAACAACTATGAGTGAAAGCGAGAGTACTATAAAGTCTATTGATGTTCCAGTTGTGATGTTGGGACAAGAGGAGAATATATAGCAGAGGTCGAGTACAATGATTTTAATGCTGCTAGAGATTTAACTACATGTAAGACAGCTAGTAGGGCACATAGCTTATCTAGGAGTAAGTGAAGATGATATAGCTAGGATACTACAGAAAATTAGGAGTCATAATGACTAGAGAAATATGGTTTAAAACCCACTATCCTAATTACGAATTTTTCATGGAAGAAGCACGATATTGTAAAAGAAAAATATACAAAAGTTAAAAGATGATAGTTGCTAACTGTGCAACTGATAATTTAGCTGGTGGTGCTATAAAAGGCACTGAAGAAGAAGGGTTAGTGTTGGAGAAAACTACTCTGTTGCGTGTTTGAGATTATATCGTCTCTGCTGTTAAAACCCAATAACAACTATAAAATTTGATTTCGAAAAGATGCAGTAGAAGAAACAGTCAGTTACTTAATGTTATAAAAGAAAGAAGAGACAGCTATGAAACTATTAATAGGTTGATTTTAAAACAAAAGAAATAGTGTAGTGATTTAAATAAATATGGAGAATAAGAATGACGAATATAAAAAGCTGATTTTGATATTGATGGAACGATAAGAAGTTTTAAAACTAAGACTATTCCAGAAAATACGGTAAATACTTTAAAAATTACAGAGAAAAAGAATTAAGATATTTATAGAACAGGAAGAGTAACCATTTTCATGACATTTTTAAATGATTTGTTAGATTTTAAGTTTGATGGGTATATTACAACAATGGACAGTATTGTTATTTAGAATCTGGAGAAGTTTTAAATGATAAGATTTTATCAAAAGATGAGTATATGTTCTTCCTTATTTTAAGAAGAATAATATAGGCTTGTGATTTGCATTGTTGATGGAGCTTATGGAATCTGACTGAGGGTTAAAGTGGTTAGAAGGCGAGTTAGAGATCCGAATCGTTTTAAAGAGATCCGATTAGCATATGAGAAGGCTAGTAGTGAAAAGTATATCAACTCAAATGTTTTTGTATCAGAAGAGGAAGAAGATTTTTAACGTATATGCTCAATCTCAAAAAGCAAAGATGGACTACTCTATTTTGACAGATGTGCTCCAAAGATGGTGGAAAAATACTGGAATTGATGCACTATTTCTACTTTAGTATAAAAATTAGAAGAAACGATGGCTTTTTTGGTGATGAAAGTGATATGAGATGCTAAAACATGCTGGGATTGGTATAGCTATGGGGAATGCAGGAGAGAATGTAAAAGAGATTGCTGATTACACTACAACAAGTGTAGATGACGATGGAATACGCATGCTTAAAAACATTTTCAATGTATTATAATAAAATGGAGGACCTCAAAAATCGTGAATTTTCAGAGAAATCGATTTTGTTGAGTCACTCCCCACAAAAGTTTATTAGATATCATAAACCACCAGACTACGAATTATCTGCAAAAATTATTTTTGAATTTTGGGCTTTTTAATGAGCCTGTTTTTATTCACTAAATTGTTTTAAAAATAGATTGACACATTCTTTTGGCATAATGACGGTAAGTTTATCATTTGCTTCTAGAATTGTACTTCCTTTTGGTACTATTTCTCGACCAGAACGTTCGATATGAAACAAGAGCACCTTTGTCCAGTCAATTTCACGTATTTCTTTCCTATTAACGAACCATCATTTGATATTGTAGTTAGAATTTCACCCATTTCATTTTCATCATCTTCTAGTTTATTACTGGTTAAGATACGATCAAGTAAATATTCGTAAACTGGCTTTTGTTCCAAGTATTTTGCAGTGATATATGCAAATCAAGCAGCATAGCGATCGGCAGGAAATAACTTTAGTTTTTGTGTCATTTCAAATAATAAAATTATTGAAAGCATAGGACTACGTACAATTGCCGTTAAGTAACCTGACATTGATAATATTACAAATAATGCAGATTTTCTGGATCAAAGTAGTTGCTGAATAAAGTGCTGAGTATTGCTCTGAATTAGAATAGGTAAGAATATGCCACCTGCAACCCAGAAGTAAATGATATAAGTGAGAATAAAGTTTTTATAAAATATAGAGTTAATAGAAAACATAAAACTAAATTTATTCTCAATTAAAAATTCTACTAAACTATGTCCGCTACCAAGAACTATAGGATAAAAATAAATAGAATAAATGAAATAAGAAAAGCTACACTGTGGTCTGAATACTACATTAAGTTTCAGATATTCATAAATTTGAAAAAGTATTTTTATAGTAACATTATAAAATGTTCCAAATAATCCTAGAAGTATTCCTAAAAGCAAACCCAGGGATAAATACTAACCTCGACATAAGGTAGTATCAGGAAACTTAAAGATGGCGTAAGACCAAATATATTGTCCAACAATATTTGCTACTACAGTAGCACTGAAACAACAGATAACTGATTTTTTAGTTATTTGTTTATGTACTCTTCAATTGAGAAAAAGAACTCCAGCAAGAGGAGCACCAAAAAGCAATAGAAAGGCCAGCACTGGCTCTGCATGTAATAAGATACTTTTCTTTTTCACACTATCTTTTTAATATTCTAGAGACGAGTTTTCCGCTCATTGCACCTAATTGAATTGAGGACCTTCACGTCCAAGGGATAAACCACCTAGACTTGCCGTTAATCCACCAGTTATCTTATAAATTAAAACTCGTAATGGATTTGAATTCAGTCTGCCTGTGATTTCAGCAGAGACTTGAGGGATTCTCACTTCCGCTAGCTATTGGTTCACGTTTTAATAGAAAACCAGCAAAACAAGGCTAGTAAGATTAGAATTAGTAAAAGACCTATTTTTATAAACTAAGCCCAGTTTTAATAAAATCGGCTGTATAGTGAATGTTTTTCACTATAACCGATAAGAAGTCTATAACTCAGCACTTTCAACGATCTGCAGCAGCTAAACTCACTAAAAATTCCATCGATTAATAAAGATGATTCAATTTTTTAAATTTTTATTTTCAATCTTACTACTTTGATATTTTCATCCGAATCTCCTTTCTAAAAATGTGTATAACATTTTACCCTAAATTTAAAAATCAAAAATATTTTATTTATACAATTTATTATTAAAATACAAAATGTATGCTAAAAATATAATTATATGATGAAAGGAGTAAACGTCAATGAAAGTTTTCTAATTACAGCAATAGTGTTACTAATTATTGTAGTTGGATTATATGCATTTTGGCTAAATTACTAAAAGGAAAACCAGGAAGAATTGCTGGAGCTGATGTTGAGAAGAAAGACATTTGAAGAAGCTTTTAGTTGTTGACGTTCTGTTGGGAAAAAGACTATGCAAGAGGTCACGCTATAAATGCCGCGAATCTTCCGATTAAGCTTTTTAAAAACGGTAGTGATGTGCTTGATGACTATAAGGATAAAGATATAATTTTTATATTGTGTAGTCGATGTAACGTCAGTGCTACTGGAGAAGTTGCTAGAGAACGTGGATTCACAAAACTTCATATTGGTGATGGTATAAAACAATATGACTATGGAAAAGCTATCTATAGTAATGCTTTATTATCAGAATTCAAATATCGAATCTCAGCAAGCAAAAATAAACAATTCTAAATCTTGGATCTGAAGTTTTATGATGAAGAAATTAAAGCTTTCACCCTGAAGAAGTCGACGTGTAATCGAAAATTAGATAAGTCTTCAGAAATTTTTTTGTTTATGCGATAAACCTGAGGTAAATAAAGCGGTATGTAAGAAACTTGTTTAGATGGATATACAATTATCAATCTAATTGAACCATTTAATACTGCTAGTTATAGAAATGCATTTTTATAACAAAAACGACTATATCGAAAGTCAAGATGAAAAGAAGTTACGACTTGCAGTGTTTGAGGATAGAATTTAAAAACGATAGGTGATCGTTTATATGATTTTCAATCAAATTTGAGAGTAACTAGATAAAAATAGATTTTAAACAACTCTTGTTTTATGGGTTCTTTTGTCAAAATTCGGTTGATTTTGAAAAATTGGGAGGAAGCTATGCTATATTAAGTAGTATAGCTTTTTCCTATTTTCGTTTTAATCTTATTTCTTTCTTTTTAGTGAGAATAGCTTGACGCTCTCTTTAGAATATATAGGTTTTTCATTGGTCTCAGCGGTAAAAATAGGCTGAATACAAGGAGTATTTTAGCTTTAAAGTTATTAAAGTCCTATACCATAAAGAAATACAGCTTTGATAACTTTAATTTTATTATTAATTCCTTCTAGAGGTCCATTAGATAGCCCATTGTAGTACATAGTATTCTTAATCTGTCTTTTTATATTTTCAAGTGTTTTAATAGCTGTAAACATATATCTAGGTAGAGTAGATTTATCATTGATTAAAGCTTTTTCGAAATCTATCGAAATCATCTTTTTCAAGAGCTCTCTAGGTCTTGGATGTTTGGCAACATTTATAAAGTTGAGGATCTGCTTAATTATGCAGTTGACAATATCTTGTTCAGTAGTAAATGTACTTAAAAGTATTTAAACTTTGTGATACCATATCTAATCTCATCATAACTCAGTAAGAAGGTTTTTCCAATAACATCAATTGTTCTGTATAACCTCTTATTTTTATCTTTAATACTGTCTCATAAATGAAACTCTATATTTATTAAAAGCTCTCTAACTAACTGAATAATATGGAATCTATCGATCACTATCTTCGCATTAGGAAAAGTTCTGATGATACTTTTTATAACCTGAATTCATATCAATAACTATTGCCTTAACTCACAACGTTCTTGATAAGAATAGTATAGAAGTAGTCTTTTTATAATCTTATTAGTTCTTCTTGAAGTATATTTTGTATTTTATGAGTTAATGCATCTGCATATACTGAAGCTCATTTTACTTATACTATCAGAAGTAGAAGAAACTTCATCAAAGCACATATATATAAGGTAAAAAGTTTAGGTCTTTTCTAGAGTTTTAGCCGATCACATTGTATTCTTAATACAGTGTTAGTAGATATAGAACAAGATCTCAGCTATTTCTTTTGAAGTATTCTCTTTAGATAACTCTTTAATAATACCAGCTCGTAGATTTTTAGAGGTATTAGGAATCTTCCTAACTCAGTAGTTTCAGCTGTAAAGATTTGCGACAACCTTTTACATATAAAACGATGTTTATTTAAATACAAGATAGTTGGTTTATCAGAAATAGCAGGAATTTTAACCTTTACTTTTCTATAGCCATTGTTAGTTATCTTACATTCTTTACAATAAGGACAAGAGTTAGATGAGCTTCCAATACTCCATAATAAATGAGATGCTACAAACCATTTATTTCAATCCTCTCTGTTTTATCTAGAATTTTTATATTTTTGTCAGTTATTTGTAGCGTTATTTTCAAGAGACTTGCTATAATACACATATGAATGTAAATTTCCTTTCTTGATTTTTGCTCATACTTAAATTATAGAGGAATTTTACATTCTTTTCTATTTTTATAATTCTAAATACGTATTGATATTTACTATCAACCGTATTTATTATAGACCCGTTTTGTATGAGTTACCTTTATTTAGTGTTCTATTATATTAATTTAATGCGTACTATAAAAATATATAAATTAGGTTATAATAGATGATGAAAATATGAAACAGAGGATACGAGGATTTTTACATGTGTTAGCTCAACTCCGATAAAAACAGGAAGTGGCGTATATTTTCACTAATGTTATAGATGGATTAAAGAGATTTAACGTAGAGCAATGCTATTTACGCTACGACCCAGAGTATAATTTTAACTTTGTAGATGAAAAATTTGAAGTTGAATTTTAGAAGATATCAGTTTTCTGATTGTTGGAATCGAGTGATATTATGTCCGTATGATAACACACTATATCATATGACAGGTGAAATGATTTGAATCTGGCAAAAGGCTTTTCGTGAAAAATTGATTTCAAGCTAGAGAAACATTAAACCAGATGTTGTAATCACACATCATTTATGGATTTTGAGTTTCTATGGTTTGTGATGCTGAAAATGAAAAAGTTCTAGGTGTATGTCATAATACCGATATGAGACAAGCTGATCCCGAAATGAAAGATAAACTACGTAAAAAGTCTTGGAAAATTGAAATATTGGCAGTAAGTAGTGGTGTTATAGATGAAATAGCTAATATTTATAATTATCCCGTAGAAAAATTGTGAATACTGGCAGGATATAATGAGAAAATCTTTACCCTGTAGAAAAGTATGAAAAATATGATAATGTGAAAATTTTATATGCAGGAAAATTCTGACGAGTCAAAAAGGTTTCTATGAATTAATTAAAGCCTTTTAGATTATTAGAGAAAAAGACACTAAAGTAGAATTAGAATTAGGGAATTTGAAAGAGGAAGATAGGCCTAGAGTTGAATCTCTAGTAGGTGATTCTAAGCAATAAGAATTTATAATGCTGTCATCAAGTGCATCTAGGGTGAGATTACGTCATAAAGACATACTTTATACTACCTTCTTATTTCGAGGACTGGGATTAATTGCAGTAGAGGTGCTAGGAAGCGGTCTTAGAGTAGTTGCTACTGGAGATAGAGGACTTATAGAATTTCTTGGAGAAAAATAAACAATTCTGAGATAATTGAGTATGCAAAAATGCCGACTATTTATGATACTGATAAAGCGGTGAAGAAGAAAAAGCCTGCTTTTATAGAAAGACTAGTAAAACTTTTAGAAGTTATGATAAAAAGAACGAGAGAGGAGCGTTAGATTCCAGCTTATTTACTTGAAGAAATTGAGTGACTACTTGAAGAAAAATAGAAACTAGTATATAATTATTATAAAAGTAGTAAATAAGAAAATCTATTATCAAGATTTTTTCTATGTAAAATATAATATTTAGCGACTCAAAAACGCTGTTTTGAATAGCGATTTTTCGAGTCGTACTATTTTATAGTTTTAGAATGAGAATTAGAGAACTAAATGGATAAGATAATATTAATAGATGGGAATAGCTTAAGTTATCGTGCTTTTTATGCTAGTGCCAGCTTGAAAATCAAAAGGGCTATATACTAATAGTGTTTTGATGGATTTACGTTGATGTTAGAAAAAAATATTAGCAGATACTAAACCAAAGTATGCATTAGTTGCTTTTGATAAAGGAAAACAAACTTTCAGACACCAAAGTTATGAAGATATAAAGGTACTAGGGATAAAAACTCCTAGTGAATTAGTAGAGCAATTCAGTATGTTAGAGAACTCTGGATCTCATATGGAATAAAAGTATGAAGAACATTTTGATTATGAAGCGGATGATATTATCGGTAGTATGCAAAATTCGCCGAAAAGAAGGTTTGGAAGTAATAATAGTAACTGGAGATAAGGGATTTAACTCAACTTGTTAGTGAAAATATAACAATCTATTATACTAAACGTGGAGTTACGGATATAGATTATTACACGCCAGAATTTATTGCTGAAAAATACTGGATTAACTCCAGAACAGATTGTTGACATAGGAAAGGTCTTATGGGGAGATAAGAGCGATAATATCCCAGGATTGCTGGAGTAGGTGAAAAACTGCCATAAAATTATTAACTGAATATAAAACTGTAGAAAAATGTACTAGAGAATATTGACACATTAGGGAAAAACTAAAGAGCGACTAACAGAAGGTAGAGAAGATGCTCTGTTAAGCATTAGCAACTATTTATACGGAAGTTCCAGTTGACAATAAGTAGAAGATTTAACCCATAGTGAAAATATTGAACTTAAAAAGAGTTGTTTGAAAAACTTGAATTTGTTTCATTTTTTAAGAAAATTATCACAGAAAAATTCTACTGAAGATGGTAGCTAATGAAGAAACAGTTACTCCTAAAAAGAAATTAATATTATTTTAGCGGATAAAATACGAAAATAGATTTTACCGATAGTACTTTTACATGTTGAGTGTTACACAGAGGATTACCATAACTCAGATGTTGTTGGAATAGTAGTCTTTAAAAGAAGGAGCTGCTTATTTTTAGTGAAGAACAATTTTTACTAATGAATTTGTAGTAGAATATCTTCAAAGTGAATTGGTTAAAAACCGTATATGACTTTAAAAAGATTTTATTTATAGCGAAGAGAAATGATGTTGATATTAACGGAGAAGTTTTTTTGATGTTAAGATAGTGTCTTACTTAGTTGATGTGAATGCAAAAACTGAGATTGATAAAATCGTTTTTAACTATCTTGGAAAAATAATAAGTAGTGATGAAGAAATATAGGTAAGCAAACGAACTTTACCATCACAAGATATCATTAATCCTTATATAGTGGAAGTTGCAGAGAGTATTGCATTGATGAAGCCATTGATGGAAGAAAAACTTGCTGAAGAGAATATGACGGATTTATATAAAGATATAGAGATTAAAGTTGCTAAAGCTATTAGCTAATATGGAATTTTGAAGGAATACATGTTAGTAAAAAGGCACTTGAAGAAATGAGTGCTGAGTTTGATGAAAGAATTAAAAACTTTTAGAATCTAGTATATATACTTTAGCAGGTTCTGAATTTAATATTGCTTCACCTAAACAGTTAGGGAGTGGTACTATTTGAAGACTTAGGATTACTACCAATTAAGAAAACAAAAACTGGATATTCTACAGCTGTGGAAGTAGTAGAACAACTTCTACATAGTCATGAAATTATTCCATTAATTATGGAATATAGAACAATTACAAAATTAAACTCAACTTATGCAAAAGGTTTAGTGAAAGATATCACTCGTGAAGGGAAAATACATACACGTTATGAGCAGACTCTAGCTCAAACAGGTCGATTATCTTCAGTAAAATCCTAATCTTCAAAAATATTCCAACGAGAATTGAAGAAGGTAAAAATTAGAAAAAGCATTTGTTCCAGCATCAGAAGATAGAGTAATATTATCTATTGACTATTCTCAGATAGAGCTTGAGTATTAGCTCACATAGCGCAAGATAAAGGAATGATAGATGCATTTAAGCATGATGTAGATATTCACACCAAAACAGCTAGTGATGTTAATGGAGTGAGTCTTGATGAAGTAACATCTTCAATGCGACGAGAAGCAAAAGCAGTTAATTTTGGTATTGTTTATGGAATTTCTGACTTTGGCTTTATCTAATAATTTAGGCATTACTAGAAAACGTGCAAGAATTTATCGATAAGTATTTAGAAACATTTAAAGGTGTTGATAAATATATGACTGATATCGTAGAGTTTGCGAAGGAACACGGTTATGTAGAAACTCTATTTAATAGAAGAAGAGCACTACCAGATATTAATGCTAAAAAAACAAGATTGTAGTGAATCTGAATGCGCGTATTGCCATGAATTCACCAATTCAAGGAACTGCTGCGGATATTATAAAAGATAGCTATGGTTAATGTATTTGAGTATTTAGAAAAACAAAAAGCAGATGCAAAAATTATTATTACAAGTACATGATGACTAATCTTTGATGTTAATAAAGATATAGAAGAAGAATTCACAAAAGAAATGATTAAAATTATGGAGGAAGCGACTAATTTAGATGTTCAACTTAAAGCTGAAGCAAGTAGTGGAGCGTCATGGTATGATGCTAAGTAGTATGAAATAAATGTAAATCTAGATAATATATAATATATATAAGGAGAATGATAACTATTTTCATTGTGGAAATGTTATCATTCTCTTAATTTATTATATGAAAGGATGTTTTTATGGAAGAAAAACAAAGTTTTTGTTAAAGAAATCCAAAGTAAACATCTAATTACCTTATCACTTAGTGGAGTTATAGGAACGGGTATCTCTTAGTTCAAATTACTTGATTCAAGAAGTAGGGGAGTAGGAACGATTATTGCATATCTTATTAGTGCATTATTACCACAAGAAAAGGCAGGGTTATATGAGAGTCCATTTGTAATAATTTTAACTAATATAGAAATTTCATAAAAGAGGATATAAAACACTCTCAGAAACTCTTTCGGAAAATTCATATAAACTAATCTGAAAAATAACATAGTTTTAGAAAAGAAAAACTAAATATTTTCTTTTTAATTTTCAAATATATTACAACAAATAACTTATAAAAATATTATGAAATAATGACTGATAAGTAATATCATTTTTCAAAAAGAGTTAGTTTAAAACTATTGTTTTAGTTGAAAAACTAACTTTTTATTTTGAAAAATAAAAATGAAAAATAGTTTACGTAAAAATTTATAAAAATCTAAAAAGGTTCTTAAAAATAAGTTTACAAAAAATAGTGTAGTATTTGATATAATTAATTAAAAACAATATTACATTATAAATGTAAAATAACATTCTAAGGAGATGTAGTTATGAATAACAATCCATTGGGTTAACGCAAGAGAACAAATTAAAGGTGCTTGTGAAGTATTAGGTTATAAAGAAGAAGTATATGAATCATTAAAAAGATCCACAAAGATTTATTGAAATTTCTATTCCGTTCGAATGGATAATGGAGGTAAAATACTTTAAAGATTCCGTTCACAAACATAACGATGCGATTGGTCCCACAAAGGGGGATTAGATCCATCCACTTGTAACAGCAGACGAAGTTAAAGCATTATCAATTTGGTGACATTTAAATGTGCAGTCGCTAACCTTCCGTATAGGGTGGAGGTAAAGGTGGTATTATGTAGCATCCAAAAGATTTATCTAAAAGGTGAACTAGAAAGACTTTCTAGAGGATATATTGAGAATTTACAAATATCTAGGGTGAAAAACAAGATGTTCCAGCACCAGACGTAAATACAAATGGTCAAAATCATGTCTTGGATGATTGACGAATTTAACGTTCTTACTGGTGAACAAGGAATTGGTACTTTAACAGAAAACCATTAGAACTAGGTGGATCATTAGGAAGAACGCAAGCAACTGGATATGGGGTAGCTCTTGCTGCGAAAATTAGCATTAGAAAAACTAGGAAATCTACAGATCTAAGTTTGCTGTTCAAGGATTTGGTAATGTAGGTAGCTATACAGTAAAAACTGCTGTTAACTTTTGGAGCAACAGTTGTTGCAGTAACTGAACGTATGATGATGGTGTTCAATATGCGGTTTACCGTGAAGAAGGATTATCATACGCTGAACTTCAAGAATGTAAAGATAAGAAAGTTAGATTCCATACATTACCAAATACAAAAACGTTTAACATTAGATGAATTCTAGCATTAGATGTAGATGTACTTTTGTCCATGTGCATTAGAAAATGCTATTGATGCTAAAGGAAGCAAGTTTAATTAAAGCCTCTATTATATCAGAAAGGAGCCAATGGTCCTGCACATTAGAAGGTGACAAAGCATTACGAGGATAGTGTTGTTGTAATACCTGACATTCTTGCAAATAGTGATGGTGTAACTGCATCTTACTGAATGGGTACAAAAACTTACAAGGATACTACTGGACTGAAGAAGTAGGAATGAAAAACAAGCAAGAGTAATGACAAAAGCATTTGAATGATATTTGGGAAGTGAAAGAAAGATTTGATATCCCAATGAGAAAAAAGCTGCGTATGTAAACTCTATTGAAAATTGTTAAAAATATGAAGCTAAAAGGTAAATTAAGCTAATTAGACAGTAATGAGATCGACAGAGGATAAGACTACTGTCGATTCATTTTTATCTATTTGAGAGTGTTTCTAGTATATAATCATCGAATTGATGTTGAAATATTTTTGTAATCTAAAAATTTGTAGTGTTGAACCTCTATATCATTAAGGGAATCAATTAATTTTAGTTGTGCAGAATGAGGTGTTTTAGGACTTAGATATGAAAGTGCATAGTGAACTTTTGACCAATTGAGCTACTAATATTAAGTATATCGATTGAATTTCAGGGCTATTATACAAATAGTCAGTTTTTCTGGTAGGTCAATTTCAAAAATTATATAACTTTTTAAATATTGGATGTTTTGAATATAAGTATTTTTATATCGCAAAAGTGAACAATCTGAAATATAAAAAGTTCTGTTACCGAATCGAAATAATTAGCACAAACTAAGCTAATCGCAGCACCCTGTCCAAGGCCTGTTGTAATTATCTTGTTTGGAAACATCTTCAGTATACGGATAGTATCTAGTGCATCTTGGAATACTAGATTATAGTAGGGTATCTCGTTGTATACAATCTAGAAATGGAAATGAGAACAAGGGTGTTATTTTCGCTATTACCAGCATTGACCTCTAATATGAAGTGATACTAGTGCATAGTTTCAACATACTATATTTTGCTAGGTTTAGAAAGTCTTTATTTTTAACTTTATATTCAGGGAAATCGACGATAACTCCTTTAACTATTGAGTTAGGAATAACTAGATCTAACTCGATTTTTGAATTATCTGTGCCTAGAAAAAGTTATTATATTTAGCAAAAAGGATGAGGTGTATTTAGTGTAGATTCTACAAAAGTCAAATTTTCTATATTTTTCAAATTTCATTTAAAGCTCCTATTTTTCTTCAAGTAAAAGTTGAATACTTCATCATTAAAAATGCGGGATGTTCTCATGGTAATACTTTTTGTAAATACATTTTTCTTTTTACTTTTAATATTGTTAAATACTTTCTTGAGTTACTTTAGGACAGTCTTCATCGAGATTAGAAATTCCAAATAAGACATGACACTTAAGGAGTTTAGCAAAATTTAAAGTATCAATATAATAAAGATTATTTAAAAATATTTAGAATTTTTGTCCTGTAGTGTTAAACCAACGTGCATGATGAGTAAATTCTGGTACGCATTATTTCTATTATCAAGATCATAGGAGGTTTGGAAATCTGAAAGGAAAGGATATAGACTTATGCATTTTTGTAACACTTTTTGTTTAATGCAGCAAACATTATAGAAAAAGCTCCACCTTGAGAAGCACCATAGCTAGCTTGTTTGAGAATCGACGTCATTAAATGAGCTAACTATTCTAGAAAGAAGAAGAGTATCTAAAATGTTTTTGTAAAATATCATATCTTCTATATTTTCGTCTAGACCTGTTGTAAGATGTCCAAAAACTGAAGGAGAAGAATTACTTTTGTCTTTACTTAATCCGCCTTGATTTCTAAAATCTATTGCAACTACATCGTATCCCTAAAGAAGGAAGGTAGACTTTTCAACCAGTTTCTACTAGAAGCGGGATAACCGTGGAAACAGAAAAGTATAGGAATAGCTTTGTTTGGATACAGAGTTCATACTTTTATATTTTTATATATTTAGCGTATAGTGTTGAGTTATCAAAACTCTTAAATGTTAAATTATAAAATTCTATATTTTTAAATTTAGAAAATGAAGTTTCTTCCAAATTGTAGTTAATTTGAAAGTTATTTATATAGTTTATCGACCAAAAATTTTGGAACCTATTTGCGCTATTCATTAAAATCTCCTATTTCAGCGTTTTCAATTACTTTACTATAGTATCACTCGAAAGAAAAATATCCATCAATATGAATTACTAATAGATTGGGAGAAACGATAAAACTTATAGATACTATAATAATTGAAAAAGTTTATATGTAGTAAAATTATTTATTAATGACTAAAAATAAGGAAAGAGGTTAAATTAAAACCATATGGATCTCAGTATCTTACTTAAAATATTTATAATTATATTATTACTTATTGCTCAGCAATATTCGTAATGTTTGAGTTTGCACTCTGTTAAGCTTTAGGCCAACAAGGGTGAATGAATTAGTAGAATCAGGAAATAAACAGCAAAATATTAGGTTAAAATGGTAGAACAATTAGACCATTATCTATCTGCAACGCAGTTAGGTATAACAATTGTTTTCTTTTAGGATTAGGATGGATTGGGGAATCGACATTTCATTCTTTATTTAATCCAATTTTCGAATTGCTTCATTTAAATGAGGCTGTTACACATACAATCTCATTAGTAGTATCATTTGGATTTATGACACTATTGCATGTGGTTCTAGGAGAATTGGTCTCTAAGACGATAGCGATACAATCTGCAGAAAAACTTGTCTTCGTAGTTGCTTGGCCAATGTATATGTTCGATAAAAGTAATGCGTCCGCTAGTTTGGATACTTAATTCATTAGCGAATGTTATAGCGAAAATGTTTGGTTTTGAACCAGCATCAGAGCATGATGATATTCATAGTGAACAAGAATTAAGAACGATAATGAAATCTTCAAGAGCACACGTGTCAAATAAATGATGTAGAATACCGTTATGTAGAGAGAGTATTTGAATTGACAATAAAATTGCAAAAAGAGATCATGACACCAAGAACAGAGAGTTGAAGCTAATAGATACGAGTGATTCTTTAGGAAATTATCATGAGACAATTAAAACAAGAAGAATATACTAGATATCCGGTTAGAAGACGGAGATAAAGATCGCATTTAGGGATTTTAAATGTTAAGAAATTATTGTTTAGCTGATAAACCTTTGGAAAGTACTAAAGATTTAGAAGAATATAGTAACACCTGCTATAAAAATATTCGAACATACACCGATTTCTCAAGCTTTAGCAACTATAAAACAAAAATAGGGAACACATGATAGGATTACTGATGAATATGGTGGAACTAGTGGTGTAGTTACTTTAGAAGATATAGTTGAAGAAATTACGGGAGAAATTCGAGACGAGTTTGACGAAGATGAACAAAGTTTAGTTAAAAATTAAAAATGGACATTATCTTATCGATGGCTGGGTGCCAATTCAAGATGTGAATGCACTATTCCATGTTCAACTTCCGCACGAAGATAGTTGATACAATTGGAGCTTATGTTTATTTAGAAAAATATGAGGCGAAAGTTGGAGCAGTATATTCAATAGATAAATTAACTTTTGTTGTAAGAAAAGTAGAAGAAAATCAAACTACGAACTTTAGAAGTTTGAAAGAAAATAATCATAAAAAGAGAAGATAGTTTTAGGAAAGCTTATCTTCTTTTATTATGCTTGATATGATAAATAGTATAGTTAATTAAAATCAACTTAAAAATTCTTAGCACCCTTTACTATTCCGAACAATAGTATTATAGCTATATATATACTGAATCAAAAATATATTGATTGTATAATCTATGGTAAAGTTACCGTTTATACAATGTAAGGAGTATAAGATGAAGCTAAAAGAGAAGTGAAAAGAATAGTAGTAATGACGGAGTATTGACAAAATAATCCGAATAAATTAATTCCATTAACATATTTCTGTTCTCAAAATTTAATCAAGCTCAAATCTTCAATAAGTGAAGATATACACACACTATGGTTTTAAAGAAGAAAATATAGGAGAAGTTAAAACTTTAGCAGGAGTAAGTGGAGGTGTAACTTTACACCAACTTTAGTAAAGAAGATGCTAAAGAAATTCTAAGTAGTTTTCTTGATAAAACAAATGATGGAAATCGTTTATTAGCAGGTGGATACATTTTTATGTCGGACATAATAGCGATCCTAGTCTAATGAATAAGTTAGGACGAGTAGTTGCTAACTGTATATAAAAATAAGGAGGTAGATGCTGTTGTAACTGTTTAGCATGAAAGGAATTCCTGTTGCGTATGCGATAGCTTCAATTTTAAATAAACCTGTAATAATTATTAGAAGAGACAATAGGGTTTCACAGAAGGAACTACAGTAGCGATTAATTATGTTTCTGGACCACAAAAGAAAATAGAAACAATGATTTTATCTAAACGAAGTTTAAAATACAGGATCAAAAAGTACTATTAGTTGATGATTTCATGCGTGGAGTGAGGGTCTCAGGTATGGAAAGTCTGATGAATGAATTTGATGTAGATGTTGTAGGTAAAGTAATAATAACACAATGTTTTGATTCGCCAAGAGAACATGAGATGATTACTTATACTTATCAAAATAGAAAACATTGATGAATTCAATGGAACTTTGATGTGAAATTAGGAATAGTTATTGAAAAATTAAGACAAGAAAAGAGGATGTGAGAATGAGCACACAGATATGCGGTATGCAGCTGGAAAAGGAACTAGAACCAATCAAAACTATATAAAGTATTGCATGAGTGTGCGATAGAACAATGGTTGAACTGGTATTAGACAGCCCTTAATGATTTAGAGATGCAAGAAGTGATAACAGTGGTTGGTCGTGGAGCCGAAAAGAGTTAAGGAGGTTCTTGGGAACAGAACTAGTTTGTACTTCAAGCAGAACAATTAGGAACTGCTATGCTGTAAAAGAGCAAAAGATGAATTAAAAAGATAAAGAGGGTACAACTATTTGTGACGTATGAGATACTCTCTAATTCCGTCCTGAGACTATTAATAGTATGCCGATCACCATGAGAAATCAGAATGTAAAAGCAACTGGCTTAACAGCAATAGCAGACTGCATCCACTTTGCTTATGGTCGAGTACTCTGTGATGTGAATAAAATTAGTTAAAATCGTGGAAGAGAAAGATGCAACAGAACAAGAGAAGAAAATTAAAGAAATAAACTCAGGAATTTTATTGCTTTGATAATAAATATTATTTGAAATGTGAGAAAAAGTTAAAAATGATAATAATCAAGGTGAGTATTATCTTCCAGATGTACTAGCTTTTAATCCGTGAACAAAAAGAAATTATTGAAACTTATCTTTGTGACGATTTCTGATGAAACATTTTGGAGTTAATGATAGAGTAGCATTAGCTTATGCTGAAAATATTATGAAATAAATAAATACAAAACATATGTTAGCAGGGTTACTTTAGTAGATCCCACAAAATACATATTATTACCAATGCTGTAATTGGTCGTGATACAACAATTTATCCAAATGTTACTATTAAAATCTAATACTGTACTGGAGAAGATTGTCGATTAAACCCAATTCATATTTAGAAAAATGCACAAATAGGAAATGGGGGTAAAAGTATTGTCTTCTACTATTAGTGATTCTAAAATTGGAGATTATACAAGCGTAGTCGTACCACACATAAGAAAAGTAATTGTGAGTTAGGTCAACACGTAAGAGTTGGTAACTTTGTTAGAATTGAAAAAATACTATGGAGATGGCTCAAAACAGCGCATCTAAGCTTACTTTAGTGATACTGAAGTGGAAGTAACACAAATATTGGTTGTGGAACAATTACTGTAAATTATGATGTAAAAATAAATATCGAACTAAAAATTGCAGTGATGCATTTATAGGATGTAACTCAATCTTAATGCCAGCCCCATTAGAAATTGGTGATGCGCTGTGGTTGCTGCAGGAACTACTGTTACAGGAGAATGCAGCGGATGTTTTAGCAGTAGCAAGTGAAAACAAGAAAATAAAGAAGGCTGATATGCTATGCCTAGCTGAAGAAAATCGTAAAATATTAATGATGATAGAAACAATAAGGTGTTGATGGTAAAAATATCGAACATTAAACTGTATCAATAAAAAGTTTTAAAAATCTTGTAATATGTATTTGAGAAGAAAATATACAAAAATTATATAGGGAGAGGATGGAAAATAAGTAAAATAGTTATTTTTCTATCCTTTCATCTTGAAATAGTTCTATAAAAAGTATATAATTACTAATGTGTAGAATGTTACAAAATAAACTGTTTGTATTATAATAAAAATATAAGGAGAAAAGTTATGAAATCTAAACACCATATTAGAATATATAAAGAGCTTACCAATTGGGGAGAAATTTCTCGGTTGCAAAAGAATTAAAAGTAAGTGAAGGAACTGCATAGAGCGATTAAAGAATCTGAAAATCGTGGTCTGTTTCATCTATTGAACGTAGGTGACATAAGAATACAGAAAAGAACGTGATAATGTAGAAAAATTATCTTATTCTGAAATTGTTAATATAGTAAGTGGACAACTAACTCGCAGGACGTGGAGGAGTTCACGAAATAGTTCAAGACTTTGCAATTGGGGGCAATGGATTCTGAACAAGTAGGACAACACATACAAAAGGTACAGATAATTATTGGTAATCGTCCTAAAATTATTGAGATGTCATTGAAAAAGAATGCTATCTTAGTTACAGGAGGATATGTTCAAATGATCTCGATAAAAGCATTAGCTGATAGTATACCTTTTTAATTATTACACCATGATACTTTTTCAGTAACTCATTTAATAAATCGTGTAACAAATGACCAAATTATTAAAAGAGATATATACTATCGTTGAAAGTATTTATATGAAAGTTGAGAATCTATATACAATTAATTTAAAATAATACTGTTAGCATTGCATGACTTACAGCCAGAGGTAGAACACACGATATCCGTTGTTAATGAATATGAAAATTAGTAGGTATAGTTACAGCTCGTGATGTTTTTCTTTACAGGAAAAGATGCACTTATAAAGCAGATAGATGGAAAAGTAGCAACTACAACTAGAAACACCTATTTTTTCTGTAGCTAATACTATGTTATCAGAAGGTTATGAATTAATGCCTATTGATGCGAAAAATACGCTACTTTGGTGTGGTTACTAGAAAAATAGTTATAAACTCATTATTAACAAATAATAGATCTCAAGAAACGGTAATAACAATGAGCATTTGATGAAATCATGCGTAAAGGAATTGTTCCTAGAGCAGACGGACTACAGGTTAAAAGTTATTCCACAAATGTTGAGTCAATTTTGGTACATTCCTAGTTCAGCTTTACTAAGTATTATGATGAATCTATTCATATTACAAGTTATAATTACAATAAGTGAAGTTCTTATGTAAAATACACCTTTTACTTTCATCTGCCTATTAGATAGAACAATCACAACAAAAGTAAAATATTTTGTCTATAGGTCGTAAAGCCGCTAGATTTGATGTTGAAGTATACGATAAGACTGGAATTAGTAGCAAAAAGCTATGGTAACTTGTCAAGTATTCCAAAGAAATTAGAGAAAGAAGAAATTAAATGACCACAAACTACGAAAATTTATATGAGGAAATTTTTCATAAAGGAAAATGATAAAATAATTATACATAGACACGAAAGACCAGATCCAGATGCATATGGTTCTCAAGGTGCAATGTATCAAATCATTAGAAAAATTTTTCCTGAAAAACATTGATAACTTAGTAAAAGATTCGCCTTCACTAGATATTCAAAAATTCAGAAGTAACGGAAGAAGATTATAAGGAAAGCTTTTAGTTATAGTAACAGATACTACGAATTTTCCAAGAATCGACGGTAAATTATTTACAAAAATAATTTCCTAATAAAATCGATCATCATCCGCCATTAGATAATTATGGAAGTATTAACTTAGTAGATACAGACGTATCATCTTAGTAGTGAATTGATATATAATTTTTATAAATATTTAAACAAAATATAATATTAAATTGAATGATGAAGCAGCAAAATTACTATCTTTGGTATTATAGGAGATACTGGTGGATTTTTATTCCCAAATACTTAACAATACGCTTAAAAGTTGCTTTCAGAACTTATTACATGATTTCAATATGAGTGCTTTTATTAGATGAAAATGGAAAATTATCAGTGAAAATATTATGAGGTTTAGAGCGTTTATTTTGGAAAAACTATGATGTTTATCAAGATGGGATTTGCATATCTGAAGATTACTAAAGAAGATATGGATAAATATGGAGGTAGATCCTGGAGAAGTTTCACCAGGGTAAATTTATTAAGAAGCCACAAGGTCTTTATGCGTGGTGTTTTGCGACTGATGAGGGAAACAAAGCGCGTGTACGTATTGTGATCTAAGGGACCTGTTATAAATACTTTTAGCCGAAAAGTATGCAGGGAGGTCATCCGTTGGCGAGTGGTGCAACGTAAAATTGGGAAGAACTTGATGATCTGGCATGATGATGCAGAGTCATGTGAGAATATCTAAAAGAAAATAATATTAAAATTAGAAAATTAGGATATATTTTCAGAATTTTTCCTGAGATATTTTCAAAAATTACACTGACACTATAAAAATTATAATGTTATACTTTAATAGAAATTCACAGACCAATACTGTATAAGTAATAAATGTAGTATTTAAAGAGAGCACTGTTAGCTGAAAAGGTATAATATGAAATTTATGAAAATGGTCTCGAGTGGTTAATAAGGTAAACATAAATTGTAAAACTTTGTTCGGCGATCCACGTTATAGGACAGACTGTCTAGTAGTTTTGATTAAGTAAAAATATAAGTGGTACTCGTAAAACGCCCTTATTCCCGTAGGAGTAAGGGTATTTTTATTTTCTAAAAAGAGAAAAGGAGATAGACATGATTGAATTAAAAAGTTAATAAGATTTATAATAATGAAGTTCATGCCTAGAGATATTAATAAGTTGAAAAGGATGTTTACGGTATTATTGGTTATTCTGATGCCGGAAAAAGTACGTTAGTAAGGCTGTTAAACGGACGTGAGGTGGCTACAGATGGTGAGGTAATTATTGATGGTGATGACTTCAATAAAATAACTGAAGAGCAACGTAGATTAAAACGTCAAAAATCGGAAGATTTTCCAACATTTCAATTTATTATGGAGTAAGAACTGTTGCGGAAAATATTGCATTTCCATTAGAAATTTTAGGAAAATCAAAAGCTGAGATTAAAAGAAAAGTAGCAGGAATTAGCTAAGTTAGTTGGATTAGAAGATAGACTGCATGCTTATCTCTCTCAACTTTCTGGTACAAAAACAAAGAGTAGGTATTAAAGCTATGCAGTAGGAATCCTTCAATTTTACTTTGTGATGAGGCAACGAGTGCACTTCGATCCTGAAACAACAGCAGAGGTATTAAATTTACTAAAGAAATTCATAATAAAACTATTATAACTGTTGTTTTGATTACTCATGAAATGAATGTACTAAAACAATTTGCCACAAAGTTGCTGTTATCGATGGTGGTACAATTGCTGAAGATGGTCTTGTTTCTGAAGTGTTTTATCACCCAACACAAGAAGAACGAAGAAATTTTCTAGCTCAGACTTCATTTGCATCGAATTTGAAGAAGAGAAAATATTGAAGAATGGAAGAAAGTATTTAGCAGATGGTATTATTATTAAATTTACTTTTGACAACAATACTGAAAAACCTCATTCTAGTATGTTATTAAAAAGAAATTTTGATTTTATAATAGTATAAAATGGACATATGATAAAAACAGCAAATGCTAATATTGGTACGCTATTTGTTCAATTAATTGGTTCTAAAGAAAATACTGATAAAGCAATAGCTAGATTAAAGGAACTAGGTATTTTTAACGGAGGTGTTATAATGTTTGATTTTTCAAGAGTTAATTGGGATAAAGTGCAAGATAAAACAATTGAAACACTAATTATGACTTTTTGAGTCATTAATAGCAGTGTTTATTGTTGGATTATTTTTTAGGATTACATTATACTTAACATCTAACAGTAAGAGTACATTTCGGACGTGGTTTTATGCAGTTGTTAGCAGCGATTGTTAATATTTTCAGAGCTATTCCATTTATTATCTTAATTGTTATTAATTCCATTTACTAAGGCATTAATTGGTACAATTATCGGTGTGCAAGCAGCGATTCCAGCACTGATTATTTCACAGCGCCATTCTATGCCTGCTTTAGTAGAAATCGGTCTGCGTGAGGCAGATAAAGGTGTAATACAGGAAGCTGCACGTGCTATGGGGAGCTAAAATCTACAATTATTACAAAAGTTTTAATTCCTGAGAGTTTACCAGCAATAATCTCAGGATTAACTGTTACAGCAATTGCGTTAGTAGGATCAACAGCGATGGCAGAAATTATCGGAGCTGGAGGATTAGGTAACTTAGCTTATTTAGATGGATTCAACGCAATAACAGTACTTTAACATTTGTCTGCAACGGTGTCATTTTTAATTATCGTATTTGCAATTCAAACACTTGGAGATACTATCGTTAAGAAAGTAGATAAAAGATAAAATTTTTAACATTGTATTACAAAAATTATATAATAATTAAGAAGTAGTCTATATACTATGAGAAAATATTCTTTAGTATGTAGACTACTTTAATGTGTTAAATTTAAATGTTATAATCCTGAGTTTATCACTTAGGAAGAAAAATAATAGACAAAAACTCAGTAATACCAAGAGAAAAAGTCTATTATTTTTCATTTTATCCTTATTGTAAACGTGTTATTTGTGTTATAATAAAGATATGTCATTTATAAAAGCAACAAGAAATAGATAAGGCAAAACAAACACGTATACTTTAGTAGAAGGATATCGAGAAGGAGATAAAGTAAACAAAGAGCGATTCATACTCATGGTAGATTAGATAAACCTGGAACAAGAAGAACCAGGAATTTTAGAGAGATTAAAAAGAGAAGCTAAAGAAGGAAAATTTAACAAAGAGCAGTCATATTGAAATAACATAATTTAAAATGCTCCCATGAACGAACCAGACAGAATAATAATATTTGTGTTAGAATTTTCTGAAACCAGACCCCAAAACTAGTAAGATTAAATTAAAAATATTTCGGTATCAATTTGAGTTATCTAATATATTATTCATGTAGACCCTAACTTATATTTCATAATGGGCTGACCCAAGTCCCAAATTTTAATAAAGTGTTTATGAGAACTCATAGATGTAGTGAGTTTATTGATATCTAAATTCGCTTATAAAAAGCTTTTTAGATATCTAATAAACTTTGCGGGAGTGACTAGACAAAAATCGATTTCTACGACATCGATTTTTAAGTCACTCCCCATTATCAAAATTCATATTATATAATAAATGTTAATTATTCAACAAGAAAAATTGAAAAATATTGATGTTTTACGAATAATTAGCATCAAAATAGGTTACTCGAAAAATGTGGTAAAAAATAGTAAAAGACTGCATAAAATAGTAGAATTTATAAAATGAATATAAAAGGAGTTACATTTATGGTTATTCAATGGTTCCCGGACATATGGCTAAGGCAACAAGAGAAGTGAAAGAAAAACTAAAAATTAGTAGATATAGTTTTTGAACTAGTGGATGCACGTTGCCCACTCTTTCTCATACAATAATGTATTTAGATGAAGTAGTAAAAAGATAAGAAGAAAAATAATTATATTTAATAAAAATAGATTTATGTGATAGAGCTGAAACAGCAAAATGGAAAATTACTTTGAAAAATAAAGGTATACTGTAGTATATACTGATGCGAAAATAGTAATAACTTAAATAAAGTAATTGATAAAAGCGAAAGTAGAGAATTAGCAGAAAAATAGCTCGCCAAGTTGCAAAAAGGAATTTAAAACCAAGAGCAATCGATCAATGGTAATAGGTACCTAACGTTGGTAAAATCGACGTTTATAAATAAACTGATTAAGAAAATGTAGCTAATACTGCCAATAAACCTGGTGTTACTAAAACAACAATGGTTAAAATTAAACAAAGATATAGAATTATTAGATACTCCAGGAATACTTATGCCAAAGTTTGATAATCAAGAAAATTGGTAAAATTAAGTTTAATTGGTTCTATAAAAGATGACATTACTCCCACTTGATGATGTTAGTTTATACTTAACTAGAGCTTTTAAAAAGAAAAATTATTTAGAAAATCTAAATAACTCTATATAAGATAAATGTTATAGTGATGATGAAAATGTATTTATCATGGAAAAAGTAGCGAAAAAGATTTATCGGTGGAGATTATGATTATGATTCAACAATTAAGCTGTTGATTCAAGATTTTAGAACACAAAGTAATTTGACTTATTACTTGGATAATTATAATGATTTATTAGAAAATGAGGAACAAAATGAAAATTAGTGAGGTAAAAGAACTCTTAAACCAAGAAGTCATTTCCGAGGAAATGTTAAATGAACTAAAAGATGAAAGAACCCGGAGTTCATTACTATTAAGTTATGCTAAAAAGCAAAGAGAAAAACTTTTTATAAAAAGAGTATGAAAAGAAAATCATTTTTACGAGAATAAATGTTATAATAATGGATGTGGTATATCGCGGAATAGATGAAAAGTTGGTAGAGGACCACTTGCAGGTCCAGTAGTTGCTGCTGACAGGTACTAAGAAAAGACAGCTATTTCTGAAGGATTAATGATCCAAAGAAATTATCTGAGAAGAAACGTGAAGCACTCTATGAACAAATAGAAGCTGTTGCTTATGCTATTTGTGAAGTAGATAATACAGAAATCGAGAAATATAATATTTACAATGCTGCACGTATAGCAATGCAAAGAGCAGTGGAACAGCTAGAAGTTAAACCGACTTTTACTTATAGATGCTATGCCATTTGAAAATTATCCTATCCCTAATTTTAGTATGGTGAAAGGTGATGAAAAGAGTGTTTCAATTGCTGCCGCATCGGTAATAGCAAAAGTTTATCGAGATAATTTAATGAAAGAATATGCCCAAAAATATCCTTATTATGATTTTGAAAATAATGCAGGATATGGAACAAAGAAACATCTAGAAGGCTTAAAAGAGTATGGTGTTACTCTACATAGAAGAGCTGAACCAATAAAAATCAATGATACAAGGAGGAAAACATGAGTAATAATGAAATAAGTATTGCTAAAAATTTACAAAAATAATAGCAAGAAAATAATGGACAAGTGTCTCAAGAAAACATACTAGATCAAAAATTCAGTCGTTGCTAAAGAGCAAACCAAACAACTCAAAACAAGTAGTAAAGAAAATTAATATGTAAATAGAGATAAATCTCAACAAAATAAATCTAAAAATTAGCTAAAATTCGTATTACTCCATTAGGAGGGTAGAAGAAGTAGCCAAAATATGTATATGGTTGAAATTGGGACGAAATTTACGTTCTTGATGCGAAGTTAATGTTCCAGAAACAGAAATGATAGGTATTGATGCGGTTATTCCTGGATATTAGTTACTAGTACGTACATAAACAAAAATCAAAGGGTTGTTTTTATCTAATGGACACGTGAGTTCAATGGGGAGCCGTTCATATATTATCGATAAATTAAAATGCCCTGTTTACATCAAAAACTTACAATTGATTTGATGAAGAATCACCTTAAACAACTAGGTATTAAAAGAAGAATTAAAGTTTTATTATGTAAAAGATAATAATAAATATGATTTCAATAATGCTAGTGTTACATTCTTCAAGACTACATATTCAATGCCTGATTCTTTAGGTATCTGTATTGAGACAAGTCAAGGTGATATCGTTTACACTGAGTGAGTTTAAATTCGACCAATCAGTAGAGTAAAGAATATAAATCTGATATTGTAAAAATTAGTACATTAGGTCAAAAGGTGTGCTTGCTTTACTAAGTGATTCAAGTAATGCTACGTTAAAGGATATAATGTTCCCCGGGAAAATGAAGCGGCAGAACAAATTGACAATGCATTTATCAAGCTAATAAACGTATTATTGCAACATGTTATGCTTCTAACTTTTTAACAATTTCTCATATTGTAAAAGAGCTGCTGGCACAAAATAGAAAAATTTTACTTTTAGGTCAAGCTATTGAAGTCATCTATCAATACTGCAAAGAAATATGGAATTACTTACAAACTAGCGATAGTAATTTAATTTCATCTCGAAGAGTTAAAGATTATCCACAAAAACGAAGTATATGTATACTTTCATCTGGAGACCAAGGAGAGCCAATTGAGGCAATGAAGAATATTGCCGAGATTGCTGGAATTCAAAATTGAATCTGGTGATACCATGATTGCTGCAACACCATCTCCAAATATGGAAGCATGTTATTCCAAACATTAAACTTATAGTTAGCAACTTGAGCAAATGTTGTAACGGCTTCTAAACGTCTACATGCTGCGAGCCATGCTACCAAAGAAGAGTTAAAAATGATGTTAAATATGCTAATGCTCAAGCACTTTATTCCAGTTCAAGGAGAATTTAGAAATCTTCGAAACATGCTGAGATTGCTGCTGGAAACAGGTGTAGCTGCTGAAAATATTCATATCTTATCTAAAGGAACAACTTTAGAAATCAGTGAAGTAAGTCGAAAACACTTCAAAATAACGTTCCGGTAGGGAATATACTGAGTTGATGGCCGGAATTGGTGATGTAGAGATAGTGTATTAAAAGACAGAAAAACTACTTTCAACGACGGATTTTCGTGGCTCACATGCAATTAGTAAAAAGAGAAAACTTTTAGTTGGTAAAACCAGTAATTCAAAACAAAAGGTTTTTGTCTATGTTAAGAAGAGTATGGAATTGATTAAAGAAGCTGAAGAAAAAGTACTGAGTACTTAGAAAACAACTCAATCAAGAGTATTAGAGAATGTGCTGCTGTTAAGGCAGAGATAAAAGTATGTTATCTCAGCTTACTCACAGTGACAATACTAAGAGAAAACCAATAATAATAATTAACTTTTCATTAGTTTAATAATGAAAAATATAACGGAGATTATAATGAGGAAACAATTGACCAGTGTATTAAACATTTGAATTGAATGGCTCTCTATTGTTCCTGTTTTTAGTCTATTAAAAGGGTGAAAAATGTCTAAAGTTATTGCTCATATTGACATGAATTGCTTTTTATGCAAGTGTAGAAGAAAATATAATCCTGAATTGAAAGGTAAAACCTTTAGCAATAGCAGGAGAAGTGAAAACAAGACATGGAATTATTGTAACTCTAATTATGAAGCGAGAAATTAGGGACAAAAACTATAATGCGTGTAGGAGATGCTAGAAAGATTTATCCAATATTAAAATTCTTCGACCTGATATGCCGAAATACCAGCAGGAATCAAAAAGTTAGCTTTTGATTTAGTACGAGAATATACGGATAAAATCGAGATAGTATCTGTGGATGAGGCCTATAGATTTAAGTGATTTTCATGAGCCAATAAAGGTAATAGCCACAATACAAAGAAGAATATACAAACAATTAGGGATGCCTCATCAGTAGGTTTCACTTTAATAAATTTTTATGAAGATGGGTTCGAATTTGAGAAAAACCTCTGATTCTCGATTATAAATATTATAAAGATATTCTTTGAATCTAGATATAGGAGGAAATGCATGGTTGTGGTAAAGCCTCTACAAAAACTTAAAAAGATTGGAATTAATCAATTGGCGATGTTGCGTAGCAAAACGAGGTACTCATAGCTTACTGGTGTCTCAAGGTTTGAGGTTGAAAAACAAGGCTAATGGAGAAGGTAATAGTGAGCTTAAGTATACAGTTGATAGAAAATCAATTGAAAATTCAAAAACATTCACAAATGATTTAATAGATGAAGATGACATTTTAAAAAGAAATAAAAATTGTCTGAAAAAGTCAGTTCGAGAGTACAATCATCGTAACTATGTTGGAAATAATATTTCAATAATGGTAAGATTCAGTGATTTAAAACAACTACGAGATCTAAAAATTCCCGGAATTTATATCTAGTACAAATGATATTTTTTAGTTATGCATGGAATTTGATTATTGGAACATTATGATTTTACACTAGGAGTTAGGTTGCTTGAGTGTCATTAAATGATATTATCAAAGGAATTAAAGGCACAACTTGATATTTTTGATAAAAAGATTATAAAAGAAGAACAGAAACTCAAGAAAGCTTTCTAAAAAGTTAAAAGCTGAATTTGGTGATAATATAATAACTGATTTTGCAAACTTTGATAAAAAGTAAATCTGATTATTACAACAAAGTTTTAGTAAGGATTTTTCTTGATTAATAAAAAGGAGAAAAGATGTTAAAGATTAATAAAAAGATTAAAATTAGTAGCTGAATATGTTGAAAATCGAAGATTGGCAGACATTGGTAGCGAATCATAGCATATCTACCTATCTATTTAGCTAAAAACAATAAAAATAGATTATGCTGTAGCTGGAGAAATAGTAGAAGGTCCACATAAGGTTTCTATAAAAATGTTCAAGAAGAAAATTTAGTAGGAACTATAGATTGTCGTAAAGCAGCTGGACTTGATGCTACAGAATTAAGTGATAATATTGAAGTAACAACAATTTGCGGTATGGGTGGAAAGTTAATTGCGGATATACTAGAAAAAGGAAAGAGAAAAATTAGCTAACAAACCGAATCTTGTCTTTACAACCTAATGTGGGGAAAAACTTTGTTAGAGAAAGATTACAAGAATTAGGATATGAAATAACTGCTGAAAAATATTATTGAAGAAGATGGTCACATCTAGTGAAATCATAGTGGCTAAAACCAGAGTCACTGAATTTATCTGAAGATGAAATCAACTTGGAAAATATTTATTAATAGAAAAATGATTTATTTGTTACAAAAATTAGAACTTTCAAAAATTATATGTTTAAATCAACTTGAAAAAGCGACAGAAGTTCAAGAAAGTAGTAGAAGAGTTTAAAGGTAAATATAAAAATGATAGAAATCATATCTTAGATATCAAAAAGGAGGAAGATATGTTACAGTCTTTGCGTAATGAAAAGAAGCTATCTTATTGAATTTTGAAGATAAAAATAGCTAAGAGTATGTTGTCATATGGGGCAGAGGTATATAGGTTGAAGATACTCAAATAGGATTTACAAAATCATTCGATAATATAAAAGCCGCTAGCTTAGTAACATATAATTTGTTATTGTCTCATTTATTTAGTGACGATACACTATACTGCAATGAGAAGAGTTGCATTAGCGGATCGTGATTTAGAGAAAATTGCACTTTTGAATGATATTTCAAGAAAATGGTAATGGGTGGATGTACTTTTAGAGTATGCTTTTAAAAAGATGAAAGAAATAAAAATCAAGAAAAAGATATTCGACTTTATCAGTTATAACATGCGTAACATTATCAGCACCATTTTTGCAATAATGTTCGGAGGAACATTTAAGGATAGTTTGTCTGCCTTCTTTATCAGCGGCCGTTGAAGCTATGTTCTTAATATTAACCGCAAAATATAAACCAACATCCTTTGTGAGCAATTTTTTAGGTGCATCGATAGCTACTATATTGGTTATGGTATTAAATAAGTTTTTCTTTTATTCATAATCTTTAGTATAATTATCGTAAGTTTGATGCCACTCTGTACCAGGGAGCAGGTTACGAACGCCGTTCGTGATTTTTAGTGGCTGGTGATTATCTATCTGGAATGACAGGAATACAAGCTGCACTTCGTGTCCACTGCTATCGCACTTGGAGTAGTAATGGGATTAAAAATTAGTATAAGGAGAAATTTATGGAAAATAGTGTTTTTATACAGTTTACTAGCAGGTTTTGTAGTCAGTATAGCTTTTGTAATTTTCTTTAATGCTCCTAAACGATCATTACTTACTTGTGGACTTATTGGTGCTATCGGTTGGTTAGTTCAGGTAGTAACCAATTGTTATTAACGGATGTTGTAGTAGTAGTTTTTAGGTGCGGTATGCGTAGGAATATTATCAACGAATGCATCTAGAATTTTAAAAACTTCCAGCTACCATATTTATTTATAGCAGGGTATGGTGCCGTTAGTTCTGGATATGGTATGTATACAATGCAAAAATATTGTGACCAAAATTATGGTGTAGCTTCAAAAGTAGGGACGAAACAATTCTTCAAGCAGGAGCACTGCTATGGGAATCTTGACAGCATCGGTATTTTCAGCTCAATCCAGAGGGTGAAACACAAAGAAAAACGATAAAAGTGTTATAATAATAGTAAGGAATTTATAAAAGGAGATTATTATGGAATATATTTTATATTTTGCAGAAACTCTGTCCAGATACTGCACCATTTAAAGATTATCAGAATCGATAACTTACAAGTAGAAGTTATGACTTATTAAAGAATTTCATGAGCTTTTTATTCGTTAGAGATACATATTCACAATTTGAAGGTATAAGAGGAAATATGAAGATAGAATATCTTGTTTAGTAATAAAATGAAAGAGAATGTATATTAGAATTAGACGAATTAGCTGTTAAAATAATAAATATTAAGTAAACTCAAAAATAGCATTTCTAGATTAGAAGAGGGAGTGATTCAAAAATCGTATTTTTAAAAGTTTATATAAAAATTAAAGACGCAGTGAGTTTATTGATATCTAAATTCGCTTTATAAAAGCTTTTTAGATACTAATACAAACTTACGCGGGGGTGACTCGACAAAATCGATCTCATGAATTGATATAGGTACCCTTTACTGGACAACCAGTGAAAGGGGTCTATGCGCTATAGTTATGAATTTAAAGGAACTAGTGTTGAGATAGTATGAAAGAGGAGAATATCAGATACACCTAATGGAATAACTACTAGAAAAATTCTAGAGATACTATTAGGAAATGGAAAGAATGGTTGATCCATTAGCGTAGTGCGCTTGCAACATAAAACGAAAACAAGAAGTGAATCCAGAGAAAAACTAGTATTAGTTTCCAGTAATTAGCTGGTTATTTGCATACAATTCCGTTGCACTAGAGAACAGAATTAACTATGGGATATTATATAATTGGGTTACATATAAGGGAAAAGGTTATAATGGACTTGTAGATGAGAAGAAAGGAAGACCAAGAAAAGGTACCCATCATGAAACAAAAAGAAGTCCTAGACCATTAAAAGAGTCAGAGAGAGTAAGAATTACACTAGATTACGTGAAGCAAATCAATTTATAAAAACGGAAAACGAAAATATTAAAGCGAGAAACAGAAATAATATTAATAGCCTTGAGACGGGAAAAATGGGCTGCGCAACTCAAGGCAGCAAAGGATTATCAAAGAACTTAGAGAAAAAGGATATCAATTAAAAATGCTCTTTTACAAGCAATAGGAATGGCCGATCAACATATTATTATTTAGTAACAAAGAAGAAGTAGATGTTGTGGTTATTCGTAATGAGCCAGTGTTAAAAGAAATTAAAATTATTTTTAACGAAAAATAAAGGACTATGATGGTGTCCGTAGGTTCACAAATGATGCACCACTAGAGGTTTTAGCAACTCATAAACGTGTACAAAGTCTTATGGCATAAAGAAGGATTGAAAGGGAAACAAACCTCAAAGAAGAGACTATCATTCATACAGAGTGAACAACAGGAAAAGTCGCTAATAATATAATAAATCGAGATTTTTAGTACAACCGCCCCATTACAGAAATGGACTACAGATGTATCACAATTCAATTTTTCATGGGAAAGTGCTATTTTTCAGCGATTCTAGATATAGCATACAAATGAAATTATCATATGATTTATCGTTACATCCAAATTTAAATCAGATACAAAAGGATGTTAGAAAAGCATTTAATAAATTTTCCAAAAACAGAAGGATTAATGTATCTCGTACTCAAGGATGGCAATATCAACATTCACACTATAGAAGTGAGTTAAAAACACGGAATCATTCAATCCATGTCTAGAAAGGGAAATTGTTATGATAATAGTATCATGGAAATCATTGGAAGAACGAAGACGGAGATATATTATGTGATAAGAATTATGCGTTACTGAAGAATTTAGTAAAGCTGTAGATGAGTATATAGATTATCACAACAACAAGAGAATTCAATCAAACAAAATGGATGTCACCTGTACAATACAGGATAACATCACTTTGTCTCAAACTAAATATATGTGTCCAGAATTTGGGTACACATCAAATCATCGATTTTGAGTCACTCCCAGTTTAGGGTTTATTTTTATAAATTTTATTAACCTTTGCTTTTTGATATTAAATTGATATACTAAAAATGCTAGGTGGGGAGTTAGCGGTGCCCTGTACTTGCAATCCGCTTTAGCAAGACCGGAATACCGAGATGCGGGTAGAATAGGAATGTCGAGTTTAACACGTGATGTTGAGACTGAGGCGCCTTACGACGCAATACTGTGAACCATGTCAGGGTCCGGAAGGAAGCAGCATTGAGTAAGTCTATTGTGGTGGAGTTTTTGCTGAGGTTGAGTTGATGATTAGACTAACGGTTTTTAATCTATTCAAGTCTCGGTGCATATAGTATAAATCGATGATATCTAAAAGTAAATTAGCTTTTGGATGTGAAAAGAAAAATATATAAAGGAGAGGACATATGTATCAAGGGAAAAACTTTTCTGAAAAGAGCAAGAATTTTGTTAATTTATTACTACCAGTTTTAGTTTATCAAGCGATCTCATATTCATCAGGAATGATTGGGACGTTTATGACGGGACACTATAGTCCCACGGATTTAGCTAGGTAAGTATGGGAGTTAATATTTGGAATCCAATTATGTATACTTTAAATGCGATTGTTTTTAGCATTAATTCCGATAGTTTCCACAACTAATAGGAAAAATAAAGAAGAAGATATTCCACAATTGTTAGACAGTTTTTATATATAGCTGTACACAAGACAATTTTAGTTGTTGGGATTAAATACGTTAGCTACAATCGATAGTCGATCGATTAGGTATGGATAGTAGCATAGCAGAAATAACATATCTGTTTTACGAAAAGTTTTGGAGTACTATCAATCTTCTTATATGTAGTTTTACGTTCATTTATAGATAGTTTAGGATTACCAAGATTATCTATGATAATGATGATAGTTTCTGCACCTATAAATGTATGCTTATAGCTTCATTTTCGGAAAAATTTTGATATGCCTGAACTTTGGTGGAGCTGGGAAATGCTATTGCTGTTTCAGTAACGTATACAGTATTATTTTCTCATTGCATTATTTATAGTACCAACAAATCTACAAAAATTAATAAGTATAAAAATATCGAAAAGAGAAAAATTAGATTTGAAAAATGGGGAGAGATATTTAAGTTAGGGAATTCCCATAGCAATAGCTGCAGCTTTTAGAAAACAGTTGTCTTTTTCTACATTATCTTTAATGGTATCGCGTTTTGATACGACAGTTATTGCTTCCTCACCGCTGCATTAAACTCTCTGGTTTCTTATATACTCTGCCAGATAGAGTTGCAAAATACAGCGACAATTATAATTGCATTTCATGTAGGAGTCTAAGGATTATAAAATGGCAACTGAGTATACAAAACCAACGGTAATAATGGGAAATGATACTTTTCAGTATAGCAGGATTAATCGTATTTGTTATTTGATACTAAAATTCCTTATTTATATACTCAGTGATAGTGGTGTTATAACTTTAACGGCTGAGCTATTATTGTTTGCAATTGGTTTTGCTATTTGTGACTCATTTGCCTCTGCACTCAGCAGGAGTACTACGTGGATATAAAAAGTTGTACATATATATGTGGTAATGTTTATTGGTTATTATCTAGTAGGTATCCTGCAGCAATACTTTGTTTTTAAACAAGGTATTGGCATAGAAGGTTCATGGATAGGTGGATAATAGGTCTGCAGTGTTTATGCTTTAGGTGTATTATCTCATTATCTATATGAGAAGAGGCATTAAGATAAAATTAGTTAATATTATAAAAAGATTTCAATAATAGTGGTTATTGTGAAATCTTTTTGTACTTGTATAATCACTTGACTATTCATTTGAAAGACTATATAACACTCATTGTTAAAACTAGATTATAAGGAGACAGATATTTGAACAAAGTATATCCAAAAATGGTCTGAAATTCACCTAATCTTGATTTATATTTGGACTCAAGTTTTGTTGTATGTTAATCAACTAGATAGTTCTTTGCATGTAGATGATGATAAAGGATTAACACTCAGCAATGATCAATAATTATGTTAAAATGGTCATTTAGAAAAACCAATAAAGAAAAAGTATAATCGAAAAACAATTAGCAAGATTATTAGTAATTACATGTTTTATGTATTTTCAATTCAGGAAATAAGTAAAACTATAACAGTTTAACTGGAAGAAGAGGTTCTGGAAATTAGGCATAACAATTTTGTTATGTGTGTAAATGGTGAAAATGAGAGACGGATTACCAGAAGTATGAAGGCTAGCTTTGATACAGTTAGATTATATAAAAAGACCATGATTTAGTAGAAAAATAAAATAATACACTTGGAGGTACAAATTATGGAATGGAAGATAGTAGTAGATACTGCTTGTGATTTTAGAGAATTTATAAAGCAGAAAATGTCTCTTACGAGCGAGTACCATTTTCATTGCAAATAGAAGATAAGGTATATGTAGATACTTTGGATTTAGATATTGATGAAATGATGAGAGTGATGGCTGCTAGCTCTGAGCCAGCAAAGAGCATCGGCGTGCCCTAGTCCAGAAGCTATTTATCAGCATATAGAGGTGCAGATAATGCAATAGTTTTAACTTTAACTGGTGGGATGTCAGGAGTTATAATAGTGCAGTAATTGGTGAGAAGATGTTGAAAAGAAAATGAAAATGTTAATATCCATATAGTAAATACTTTCTGCTGGTGGACAAAAATAGACTGTTTCTTCTTAAGATAAACGAATTAATTAAAGAAGGACTATCTTTTGATGAAGTAGTCGAAAGAATGAATGATTATCAAAGGAATACAAAACTTATTTTTCTTTTAGAAAAAGTGGATAATCTGTGAAAAATGGACGTTTATCTAAGTTAGCTGGCAGTAGTAGGGTTAGGTTGAATATGCGTATGGTGGGAGAAGCGAGTTCAGAGGGACTCTACATTTGCTTTCATAAAGTACGCGGTGAAAAAGGCTATCTCAATCGTAGGCTGATGAGATGATTAAAGCTGGGTATAAAGGTGGAAGAGCTGTAATACTCATAGAAACAATGAAAAATATCTGTAGAAAAATTGAAGATAAACTAAAAGAAAAATTTTCTGATGTAGAATTTATGCAGTACCAACGTCTGGAATTTGTAGTTTTTACGGAGATAGGTGGAATGTTTAGGATACGAAAATATAAAGTGTTACTTTAAAAAGCATATCTTGCTTCTATAATAAATTAGAAATAAAAGAAGAAGTGTTTACTTGATGTAAACTCACTTTTCTTTCTTTATTTTAACTAACTCTGTTTAACTATTTTTCGAAGTTTTCCACTCAAAAAGCCAGTCCCTTGACCGCAAAGGTTGAAGAATATATATCCCAAAACCGTATATAAGAATATCGAAGTTTAAAATAATCAAACAAGATATTGTATAAAAAAATTCCAATAATAAATGAGAAAATATAGCTAAAGTCTTCTTTGTTATACGCATACAGAAATGATATTAGAAAAACTGATTGTAGGGTATAGAATGATTAGTAACATTATTATCATACCTGATCTATTTGATATAAAATAAGAACACAGAGGAGTATTATAAATAAAAGAAAGAAAAATTAAATATGGTACTTTTTCTAAAATTTCTTCATCATCTACCTCCTAATTATAGTGTTATTCTATCATATATTGAATTAAAAACAATAAACAAGTAAAAGAAGATGTTTAAAATTGAAACCATTTTTCAAAATATGTTATTACTAAGATATTAATAGAGGAGAGGGAAAAATAATGAAATTTTTATTGATACAGCAAATGTAGAAGATATTAAAAATGCTAATGATTTAGGAGTAATTTGTGGAGTTACTACAAATCCATCATTGATTGCAAAAGAAGGGAGAGATTTTACCGAGGTAATTAAGGAGATTGCAGAAATTGTAGATGGTCCAATTAGTGGGGAAGTAAAAAGCAACTACTACTGATTGGCAAGATATGATAGCTGAAGCAAGAGAAGAAGCGAAGATTCATCCTAATATGGTAGTAAAAATACCTATGACAGAAGATGGTTTAAAAGCTGTTAATGTGTTGAAAAAAGAGGGTATTAAAACTAACGTTACATTAATTTTCAGTCCAACTCAAGCTTTATTAGCTGCAAGAGCAGGAGCAACATATGTATCTCCATTTTTAGGAAGACTAGATGATATTTCACATAATGGGTTATTGCTGATTGAAGAGATAGTGAGATTTTTACAATAATGATATCGATACACAAAATTATAGCGGCAAGCGTTAGAAACTCAATTCATGTAATTGAATGTGCTAAATTAGGATGTGATATAGCTACAGTTCCTTTATAGTAATTAACCAAATGATTAAACATCCTTTAACTGATATTGGAACAGAAAAATTTAAACAAGATTATTATAGTATTTGGTGAGTAATCAATAGAAGTGATTTACGTAATATAAAGCTATATTTTTTAAAAATTTAAAAATTACACTTTATACTAGAAATATTTATAAAGTAATGTTATAATATATTTTGTTGTATGAAAAAGTTGTTAAGATTAAATTTTATAGGAGGTTATATTAATGCGCGTAAATGTAACATTAGCTTGCTACAGAATGTGGTGATAGAAACTACATTACTAAAAAGAACAAAAGAAATAATCCAGACCGTATTGAACTTATACTGTCCAAGATTAAAAAGTGACTTTACACAGAGAAACTAAATAATAAAGTTAGAGAAGCCTTAAAGTATCAATGTTTAAGGCTTTTTGTTTTTCCTTTTGACAATGCTTTGACAATGTATTTTTATAAAGCCATACTTTAGCAAATTTATCAGCCATATTATCTCGTTGTTTTTCTGTTACGTGAGCATAACATACTGATTGTTGCTTTTTAAGTCAGAGTGACCTAATCTATCTTGTACTTCTTGAATAGTAAAGTCCACTTTCAAATAATAAACTACAATGTGTGTGCTCAAAGCTGCTTTATCTTATCTTTAAACTGTGTTTTTGCATATACTTACTTAATTTATCATTGGTAAAGTTAAGATATAAATAATCATTTGTGATATCGTTAGTAAAGCAAAGTTGATTTTTCTTACCTAGTACCCATTATTAAAAATCTTTCCTTTGATTAATTTTTCCAACGTTTCAAAAATATTAGCTGTTTCGATCATCACTATAATATTTCTAACGCTACTTTTACTTTTTGGAGTTTGAACAACTACCTTTTTCAGTATTCAATGCTAACGTCTTGTTTATATTAATTGTATTGTTGGTAAAAGTCGATACAGACCATTCAAGAGCCTGTAATCTCACCTTTTCCTCATACCAGTATAAGCCAACACTCTAAACATTGCAGTAAGTTTTTATATCGTTCTCATTATCAACTAAAGTAAGAAATTGCTTTAATTTCTTCTTTAGAGTAATATTTATCCTTATCATCTGAAGTAATATCATCTTTTGGCTTAGGTAATAGCACATCTTTCATAGGGTTACCGTAAATAACTTCATCTTAACAGCATAATCTCCAAAATCATGCTACCATAGATTTTTATTTTTGAATAGAAGTAAGGAAAATTTTACTGTAATTATTAATAACTTTTGGCAGTGGCAGAGTAAGTTTTTAATTGCATATTCTCTAATTTAGCAAAGGTCACAAATCAAAAGCATATGTTGACTGACTGCAAAAGTACTTTCTTTAATAGTATGTTGGTAACCCTCGTACCATAATCATATATTTCTTTAAATGTTGTAACTTCTGTATTTAATGTCGTTAGTAGCTATTTCAGTTTTAATCTGAGCTCACAAAGTAGAGATTCTTTTTAGTTTTAAAAACCGACGTCTAGTTGTATATCTATCTTTCCAGTGATCTCATCTTTCCAAGATAAATATGTATAGCACAGTAATTTTTTCCGTCTTTTTGTATATTGTTTAATCATTGTGTTTTTGATATAGATTTTTTACTCTCATTGTTTCACCGATATATGGTTACTTATATTATCGTCATAGTACGATAAAGTACGTAATATTTAAGAAAAGAAATTTGACATAAAGGAGATATCACTGCTCATTAAACTTTTTCTGTTTCATAAGTGTCAAATTTCCTGAGACGAGTTGAAGTAATCTTCATCTAATTTTTTCAAGAGTAAGGATGACTGTTTTTATGATAGAATCCATAACGACTTTATTAGGGATTGATAGTAAGTCGGATAAAAGATATTTTAGAATTTGTATATCTTAAACTTCTGTTAATATATGTGTTTATGGAAGATAAAAATATCCTCTGAAAATATTTTTTAAAGTTTTTCTATATTTTTGATAAAGATTTGTGTTACAATGTTCATATGAATAAGTTCCTTTCTGTGAGTGTCGCAATTTATAGTTTAAAGGAATTTATTCTTTTTCTACCCTTTCCGTAATAATTTTACTATATCTATACTATAGCCTTGACAAGTAGGGGTTTAAAAATTTAGAATAGACTTATAGAATGAAAGTTGTTCTGAGTAATTAAATTAAAAATTATCTATTTATGAGCTAGTGGATTTTTGATTAATCATAAAGAATGTATAGAGTTGGATTAACACTCTTAAAAAGTAAATAGTCGTATATTGTATATATTTTAATATAATTTCACATGGAGTGAGTTTTTGATAAAGGGGGTATTTTTATTTCCAAGAAATCTCTTCCTCTTTTGAAACTATTACTGTTGTAAGTGTAGAGTTTCTTTTTGTGATACGACTATTTCTAATTCACTATAATAGCTTTAAAAATTTTAAGTAATAGACGCTTCTAAGTTTTTCTTTTTATGACTATATATTTGTTATAATAGATTAAGTTTTTAATAAGTTTTGTTCATTTAAATTTATAGAAAATGCCTATAAAAAGATGTTTTTTGTTAATAAGATAGAAGTGATTAGCAGTTATTGAGTATATGGATTATTTACCAGCTTTTTCATGGAATATCGTTATTGTTGGGAAAATATGTGCAACAATTATAAAGGGGCGTTCATTCAACAGATACTGATTTGTAAAAAAATATATTTATGAGGAGATATAATAATAATGAAAGATATTTTTTAATAAGCGTCAACGTTTTTCGATCTCGAAAGCTTTCTTTTGGAGTTGTTTCTGCATTACTAGGTGTTATTTTATTTGGATCATCTCAAGAAGTTTTGGCTTCTACAGAAAATAATTTGACGTCATCAATAGAGTCTAGTTCTGAAATAGTAAATTTATAACTACTGTGGAGAAAAAGAAGAAGTTCAAAATAACTCAGAGAATCAAGATAATGTTTCGAATCTAGCCCCAAAAGATATGTCGGTGGTAGCTATAAGAACTACAGAACTTAGGGAGCCTGAGATAAGGAAAATAATAGAACAGTAAAAACCGACTTTTGTTTCCGGAAGAGACAGATCTAGTAATCCAGAGACTAGAGCATCAGCTCCATCTTCTGATATTAAAAATATGAACTGACTGAAGAGTATGCAAAACAGATTAAATCGGGAGAAATTGCTTTTAGAAGGAAATAAATTGGATAGTTTATTACTAGATGGTCTGCAATTAAATCCCAATGGATTTACAGATAATGATTATCTAATTGATAAAGATGAAATTTATATCTATGAAAAATGGGAAAAAGTATGTAGGCATAATAGTCATCCGCTATTAGAGGATACTGATGGGGATGGGATTATTGATAGTAAAGAAAAAACTGATGAAAAATTAAAATGGAATGTCAGTGAACGTGATATGATTATGTTCATGGAATTAGCATATCGTGAAGATAACTCACATCGATAGAGTGCTGGATTATAAGAGACCTTTAAGTGAATCAGAGTTGTTCAAAAAGGATAGTGATAAAAAGCCACGTTATGAATATATGATGATGAATAAGGAATTAGGACCTTATTGGAAAAGAAAAAAAAGCTATCATACACCTAGCGGATTAGACGCAGTTTTATTTGAAACAAAGAGTGATTTTCCATTTTTACCAAATGGTACTGCACAAGTATTAGCATTTCGTGGAACTAGTGACGCTAAAGATATTAAAGCAGATGTAACACTAGGAACTGGGGGAAATCCTCAACAAGGAATAGATGCAGAAAATATTATAAGTGAATTAGCTAAAGACAAGAGCATTACGAATCTTTATTTGACTGGACATTCTTTAGGTGGATATCTAGTCCAACGTGCAATGGTAGAGGCTTATCAGTTGGCATATTCTGATAGCAGAGTGATGTCTTCTAAAGAAAATGTAGCTTACAGAAACTTTTATAACAATATCTTGAAAAAAGGAACGACCTTTAATGCTCCAAAAGTAGTAACAAGTTTAGTTTCTAATCGTGAATTTTGGCAAAAAGGTTTGGATAGTAAAAAAATAGCTCAGTCTGGTAAGATGACGCATTATATAGTGGATAATGATCAAACAATTAAAAAAAGGTGTTAGTAATGATAGTGATGTGGTTATTAATGCTGGATCAACTAGTGGTAGACACAGTTCGCGTTCATATTTTGAAAATGATATGATTAATAGAAGACCAGAATTTATATCTGGTAAACGCATTTCTTTTAGATAGAACAGGTTATCAAGATAAAAAATATTTCAACTATTAAATCGATAAAAAGGTTGGAGAAAAATAGTATATAGTAAAAATGGGGATGATATTTTTAAATCAACAACGATAAGTAAGGAAAGATTCTGATACAGGAAAGGTTACTGAAAATGTAACTAATGAAATCTTTAAGAAAGACGGAGCGAAGAATAAAGTAGAAACAACAGAAATCTCATCGTTCAAGAAATATGTAAAAAGATGATAGTCGTGAAAAAGGACAAGAAAATATAACTGTTCCAGGGAAAACTGGAAGTAAAACAACAACTACTATACACAGTAAATCCAGAAACTGGAGAAGTAACGCCAAATGTCGGAAAACCAGTAATAGTAGATCCAACGATTACAGTTATCAAAGTAGCAGCAAAAGATAAGGTAGTATACTCTAAAGAAGGAAATAACATTGTCAAAGAAACAACTACTTATAAAGTAGATCCAGATAATGGAAATATCACAGAGAATACGACGAAAGAAACGTTTAAAGAAAACGGATTGAAAGACAAAGTAGACGTAGAAACAATCCAATCACCAGTTAAATACGTAAAAGATACAACTCGTGAAAAAGGACAAGAAAATATAACAATTCCAGGGAAAACTGGGAGTAAAACAACAACTGCTACATACACAGTAAATCGAGAAACTGGAGAAGTGACGTCAAATGTCGGAAAACCAGTAATAGTAGCTCCAACGACTACAGTCATAAAAAGTAGCAGCCAAAGATAAAGTAGTATACTCTAAAGAAGGAAACAACATTGTCAAAGAAACAACTACTTATAAAGTAGATCCAGATAATGGAAATATCACAGAGAATACAACGAAAGAAACGTTTAAAGAAAACGGATTGAAAGACAAAGTAGACGTAGAAACAATCCAATCACCAGTTAAATACGTAAAAGATACAACTCGTGAAAAAGGACAAGAAAATATAATAGTTCCAGGAAAACTGGGAGTAAAACAACAACTGCTACATACACAGTAAATCGAGAAACTGGAGAAGTGACGTCAAATGTCGGAAAACCAGTAATAGTAGCTCCAACGACTACAGTCATCAAAGTAGCAGCCAAAGATAAGGTAGTATACTCTAAAGAAGGAAACAAGATTGTCAAAGAAACAACTACTCATGATGTAAATCCAGAAAATGGAAAACATCACAGAGAATACAACGAAAGAAATGTTTAAAGAAAACGGATTGAAAAGACAAAGTAGACGTAGAAACAATTCAATCACCACTCAAATACGTAAAAGATACAACTCGTGAAAAAGGGCAAGAAAATATAACAGTTCCAGGAAAGCTGAAGTAAAACAACAACTACTACATACACAGTAAAATCGAGAAACTGGAGAAGTAACGTCAAATGTTGGAAAACCAGTAATAGTAGCTCCAACGATTACAGTTATCAAAGTAGCAGCCAAAGATAAAGTAGTATACTCTAAAGAAGGAAACAACATTTTCAAAGAAACAACTACTTATAAAGTAGATCCAGATAATGGAAATATCACAGAGAATACAACGAAAGAAAATGTTTAAAGAAAACGGATTGAAAGACAAAGTAGACGTAGAAACAATTCAATCACCACTAAATACGTAAAAGATACAACTCGTGAAAAAGGACAAGAAAATATAACAGTTCCAGGGAAAAACTGGAAGTAAAAACAACAACTACTACATACACAGTAAATCGAGAAACTGGAGAAGTAACGTCAAATGTTGGAAAACCAGTAATAGTAGCTCCAACGATTACAGTTATCAAAGTAGCAGCCAAAGATAAAGTAGTATACTCTAAAGAAGGAAACAATATTTTCAAAGAAACAACTACTTATAAAAGTGATCCAGATAATGGAAATATCACAGAGAATACAACGAAAAGAAAACGTTTAAAGAAAAACGGATTGAAAGACAAAATAGACGTAGAAACAATTCAATCACCAATTAAATACGTAAAAGATACAACTTGTGAAAAAGGGCAAGAAAATATAACAGTTCCAGGAAAGCTGGAAGTAAAACAACAACTACTACATACACAGTAAATCGAGAAACTGGAAGTAATGTCAAATGTTGGAAAACTAGTAATAGTAGCTCCAACGATTACAGTCATCAAAGTAGCAGCCAAAGATAAAGTAGTATACTCTAAAGAAGGAAACAACATTGTCAAAGAAACAACTACTTATAAAGTAGATCCAGATAATGGAAATATCACAGAGAATACAACGAAAGAAACGTTTAAAGAAAAACGGATTGAAAGACAAAATAGACGTAGAAACAATCCAATCACCAGTTAAATACGTAAAAGATACAACTCGTGAAAAAGGGCAAGAAAATATAACAGTTCCAGGAAAACTGGAAGTAAAACAACAACTACTACATACACAGTAAATCGAGAAACTGGAGAAGTGACGTCAAATGTCGGAAAACCAGTAATAGTAGCTCCAACGACTACAGTCATCAAAGTAGCAGCCAAAGATAAGGTAGAAGTAGTTCAAAGAAAAATGGGAAAAAGGTAAAAGTAACAACTGTATATACGGTTGATGAAAAACAGGAAACATAACACAAACAGAAAAGAGAAGAAGAAATCTCTCGTGAGGTTATAACATCTAAATCAGATGAAAAAGTCCCAACAATAGAACTGAAGCCATTCGAAGGAGGAGAAATCCTGTAGAGTCAGTGGTAACAGAGGAACTAAAACCATTTGAAGGCGGAGTAAACGCAGAAAACAGCAACAGGTAAAGAAGAGTTACCTGAACTTAAACTAGCTCTCTTAAAAAGATGAAGAAGGCAATATTTTAGATGTCTTAGCTATTTCTGAAAAACCAAAGGAATTAAAACGGATATAAATACACAGGAAAAAGAAAAAGAGGATAGCGAAGGAAATAAAAATCTATATTTATCAAAAAGTTGAATTAGAGAATCTTGACAACAAAAACAAGAAACTATTGTTGTTAATCAATCTCAAAAATATTGAAAAGACAAAATGAGACTATTGCTGCTAGGAAAATCCAAGCCAAAAATTATCTAATACAGGAGAGACACCTCTAGAAAACGGAGCATTAGGTGGAATGTTACTTGCCGCAACAATGATGTTAGTCAAACGAGAAGTAAAAAAATAATATAATCAAAGGTTCACATTAAATCTGAGGCATGGAAAAAAATTCCAGCCTCGGATTTCTATTAAAGGCTTTTAGCTAGTAGAGGAGGTAAAGTCTCCGAAACAAAAAACCATCCGCTATGCGAGGTGCAGAGCTAAGAGTTAAACAATTGAAAAATCATCCTTTCTTGATAAAATAACAGTAGTTCAAGCTCTAAAAAGAGGCCTTTGTCAAATTCGGTTAATTTTGAAAAATTAGGAGGAAGCTAGTAAGTAGCGTCCAATAACGAGGTATATTGAATAAGAGCCCTTCGCCTAGTGCGGAGAGCTCTTTCTTATCTACAAGTTTCTTGTATATTTTTATTCCATGGTAAATAAGCCTCTAGAATCTCATTTTTTTCTAAAGTGTCTGTAAGCGTCCAATAACGAGGTATATTGAATAAGAGCCCTTCGCCTAGCGCGGAGAGCTCTTTCTTATCTACAAGTTTCTTGTATATTTTTATTCCATGGCAAATAAGCCTCTAGAATCTCATTTTTTTCTAAAGTATCTTCATTTGGTAAATTCGTTAATAAATAGTTGATGTATTTTTCTGAATCTAATCCATTTCGTTTGGCAGTTTCGAGTAAAGTCATTATGATAGCACTAGATTGTGCTCCTTCAAAAACTTTGGGAGAATAACCAATTCTTTCTCCCTATTACCAATGATTTTATCGCTCGCTCTGCTAAATTATTCGAAATAACAAGATTCCCATCTTCCAATATAGTTCGAAATGTTGATTCATACTTCAAACTATATTCTATAGCTTTTCCTAATTTACTACCTGGTAGTACCGAATGCTCGCGACACCAATTGAAAAATTCATCCATGATAGGTTTTATTTCTTCTTGTCGTTTTTTTGATATCTCTCCTCTACTAGTGATTCGTCCCATCCTGTTCAAATTGGAAGAGCTTATTACAATAGTTTAGTCCTTCTGCGCTTAAAAATGAAGACGGAGATATATTATGGTTATGAAAAGAATTATATGTCATTTGAAGAATTTAGTAAAGCTGTATATGAATATATAGATTATTACAACAACAAGAGAATTCAATCAAAAACAAAATGGATGTCACTTGTACAATACAGGATAACATCCCCATGTCTAAACTAAATATATATAGTGTCCAGAATTTTGGGCACACATCACACATCATTTTGTCGAGTCACTCCCGCACAGTTTATTAGATATCTAAAAGTTTTTATAAAAGCGAATTTAGATATCAATAAAACACTGCGTTTACGAGTTCTCATATACACTTTTATTCTAACATTTATACTTTTTCGCTTTACACATGACCCAATTTCTTTTAAAGTGTGTTGACATTCTGGGCATACGCAATCTTCTCCCAACAATTCAAGATGAATCAATTCTGGTGTAAATTGTTCGAAGATATCTTGACGTTTACCCTGTGCTTTTTTCTTGTATAAGTAATAGTTTCTACTTCTACAGCCGTTTCTGAGGTTTCTTCTTGAGTTATTTCTTCCACATCAAACAAACTTATTTGATTTGGCCTTTTGTTTTTTCTGAAGATTTACCGAATAATTTTTCTTGAAAAATTCTAACTGTTCTTTAAGAAGGCGATTTTCTATGTTCTAACAGTTCAACAGTTTTATTAAATTTTATTTTTATCTTCTTCGTATTGATTTGAAATTTTTAAATTCACTAATACTTTTTCAAGTGTCACTGTTTTCATTAGAAATCATAAAAATATACCCTCTTTTATTTGACTCATTATACTATAAAAGGGTAATATTTTCAGTAAAAAAATATCGGCGGTTAGTATCTTTTATTTTTGGACAAATGGAAAAATCCTTTTTAATAACCATCTCCACTTGTTCATCAGATAATCCTTTAACTTCTTTTTCATTAGAAGGCCAACTAACTCTTCCGTTTTCGAATCGTTTGTAGAGTAGCCAAAAACCTTCTCCATCCCAATAGAGTGCTTTAATTATCTTTCCACCACAAAATAGAAATACTTGTCCTGGAAAAAGGATCCGAGTGGTAATGATGTTGAATCCAATAAGCGAGAGAATCAATACCTTGACGCATATCAGTTTTACCACAAACAATAGACACTTGTCCTAACTTATTTAACGGAATCGACATGATGCATCACTAGCTCCAATATCAATTTTAATTGTTCTTTATCAGCAGAATCGTAAAAGCACCCATTCCATTTTCCCTTACGGAGCTTCAGTACGATCGCATTAGATTTCCCTTCTTTTTGATGAATAGTCAACGTTTAATGGTACAATTTGTTTTGACATCTTGTTTCCCTCCATTCCTTCTTTTTATGTTTTTTATTATAAAGGAAGTTATGTTCAGAAGATAGATACCTTGTTATTGGACGCTTACCTGAATTTACTTTGGGAATTAATACGTACAATTTTACTATATCCTTTAGTTATCAAGTGACAAGGGAAATTTTTAGTGTTATAATGGGAGCATGGAAGAAAATCCAAATTTATTTCTTTATGTTAGAAATTATAATTAAGTTTTTTAAAATATACTAAATAAAAGTATAATCCATTATGCGAATGTTAAGTAAATATGGTAAGGTATCCATAATAATGTTCTGCCTTGGGACAATTATCCATATATTAACAAGGTAATGTTAAAAATTTATATAGTTATATTTTTAAAAATAACTATAAGTTTCAAAAATTAAGGAGGAAGTTATTGTGATAGGGAAAAACAATAAGAAACTTAAAGAGCTCAAACAAGGTGTCAAAGTTGAAAGCTACTCAATTAAAAAGTTTAAGTTCGGTGCTGCATCGATAGTAATAGGAGCTAGTATCTTCTTTGGTACTGGAGTAGCTAGTGCAATGAAATCGCTGCATCTAGTGATAGTTCAGAAGTTAATGACACTAATGCTACATCAGGAAATGCTGATAAGGTACCTGAGAAAATAAATACAGTAAGTGCTGAAAAAGAAAGCGTTGCTTCAGCAAATAAACCAAGCAGTGTAAAAGAAGAAAGAACTAAAGTAGAAGTAGAGAAAAGTAGTTGATAAAAAGTCTTCTAGAAACTAGTATAACAAAATTAGAAGAACTACTTACTACGGTAAATAAAGATAAAGCACCAGCTTCGACTTTATCTGCGGTAAATGTTGATCTTATCAACGCCAAGAGTATATTAGAAAACGCAAATGCTAGTCAAGAAGAAGTAGATGCATTAGTTAAAAATTAAGACAACAAAACGCATAATTGTCTTCTATGCCAAAAGTAACTAGTAAGGAAAAAGAAGTGAAAGAAGGAGCGAATACAATCGCTAATTCAGGTGCTCGTGACGCTCGTAATGGCGCAACTATCCCAGTCGGTACAAGATTTCGTGCTGATGAGGAAGTAAGTTATGACCGTGCTGTCGGTCTTTACTTCACAAAAGAAGGAGATGGCTCAGGTTATCCAGCCGGTACCATGCTCTTTAGAGATCGTAACCAAAAATACTGCGGATAACCAAAGAGTTAAGGATGTCAAGGATGTCGTTAAGGTTGATGTCACTAAAAACGGAGATACCTACGATTGGGTCATTGAGTTTGAAAGCTAATCCTGAAAACCACCAAAAATGCTCATGCTTGGTTTACCATTCCAACTGGTCATACCTTTGGTAGTACGACGGTTCGGCATCATTTGGTAGTTACTGGGGTGGTTCTGGTGGAAAACGACGTATTGAAACTCAAGGAAGATTACCACGAAACTTATACGACATCTTTTAAAGATCAGGTTAGCCTACGTCTAAGGATGTTAACTTTGGTACCCTGGTGGAGCTATCGAGCAGGCTTGGGGCAAAGCCGCCACCACCGATGCTTTCTGAAAGGTGCTGATGGAGAGATTAAAACATTTGAAGAAATCATTTCAAAACCTGATACACTCTATTTTAATCGTACAGGTGGTGCCCGTACGACAACGGAGAAGGATGTTCTGTTATCAGATTATTTGAAGGATTGGTTGATACGAAATACGCAAAAAGTCTATCATTTTGATATTGATTATCGTGGTAGAACTAAGGATAGTGCATCAAACTATATCTTTCGTTTCAAAACCAAGGCTGCTGAGGGACTCCACTCATGTATGCAGCAGGGATGCGCTCCTATGAGTTCAGCACCCACCGAAATGATATGCAATGGTATGGTTTGCCATCTCCTAAGGTGACGGGGGCTGATCAAACTATCGAAAAAGGTAAGGAAATTCGACTTGAATTTACAACTAAAGATAATCTAGCAGGATTTTCACTTGGTGATCCAAAACTAGGTTATAATCCAGCTGATTCTATCAAGTTAGTGGATAGTAAGCTGGAACTTAAAAGATCAAAAAGTTGAAGTTCAAAAAGTGAGTGATTATGAGCACAAAGCTTATTATCACAGGTCGTGTTGCTTCAGATCCTAGCGACACAGGTTATCAGGTCACGGTCAAGTCTGTCAATAACGTCGGACAAAAGTGCGGTGCATACAGCCACTGTAAAAGTTACGCAATCTATTACACCAACATTAGAGTTGAATCAAGATCCTAAGACAGGTGATGTTACAGTAACACCGAATAAACCAGATGAAAACCATACCCATCAGGAACTAAGGTAGAAATCCCAGGTGAAAATGGAACACCAATCGAAGTTACAATTGGTGAAGACGGAAAAGGTAAAGTACCAAATGACAAACTTCCTAAGAAAGATGTCCCAGGTACAGGTAAGATTACTGAACCAGGGAAATCAGCTGTAGAAGTTCCTGATGTAACAACACCAGCTAAGGTAACACCTCGTGATACTATCCCTACCAACAATTACAGCAGAAGATGCTACAGTAACTAAAAGGAGACCAATCACGCCAATACCAGTAACAGCCGTAGATAATACAGGGTGGGGTTGGAATGCGTGATAAAAATCAATAGAGATAAGTAATTTACCACAAGATTAAAAATATGAAAATGGGCAAATTACAGGTACTACGAATGCTGCGACAGGATTCTATACTGTCAAAATTAAAAGCATATGATAAAAATAATAATTCTTCAGAAAAAGAATAAGAATCACTGTTCAGGATCAGTTAGCAGGAACAGCAACAGGAAAAACTGTACCAGACACCTGTACCAGCAAATACTAACGTAGTAACTCCAAATAAACCAGACACAGCAATCACAGTAGATAGTCCAGTAAATGGTTTAACAGTTGACAAAGATGGAAATCTAGTAGGAACACCAACAGTAACAGATTGGGGACCAAAAGAAGAAGAACGTACAGTAGAAATTCCAGTTAAACTGAAAAAGGAACAGAAGAAGTTGTAGTAAAAGTACCTGTAAATATCGAAAGAGATACAGATGGAGATGGAACACCAGATAAAGTAGATCCAGATGATGATAACGATGGAATTCCAGATGAGGAAGAAATCAAAAATGGAACAGATCCTAAGACACCGACAACTCAAACTCCTACAATCGACATTAATCGTAAACCAAATGGAGATGCGATTGTAACGCCTAAGAAACCAGATGGAAAAACCATACCCATCAGGAACTAAGGTAGAAATTCCAGGAGAAAATGGAACAACAATCACAGTAACAATCGGTGACAATGGATCAGGAGAAGTGCCAAATGACAACCTTCCTAAGACAAATGTACCAGGAAAAGGAACAGTAACAGAACCTAACAAGGAACCATCGAAACCAGTAGATGTAACAACACCAGGTAAGGTAACCCAGATACACCAGTAACTGAACAAACCAGGTGAGATTGAAAGTACTCAACAACAAATGGAAATGCGATTAGTAACACTGAAGAAACCAGATGATCAACATACAAAACCAGGAACTAAGGTAGAAATTCCAGGAGAAAATGGAACAACAATCACAGTAACAATTGGAGACAATGGTTCAGGTGAAGTACCAAATGACAATCTTCCTAAGACAAATGTACCAGAACAGGAACAGTAGCAGAACCGAACAAGAAACCATCGAAACCAGTAGATGTAACAACACCAGCTCGCAAGACACCAACATTAGATGTGGAACGAGATCTCTAAGACAGGTGATGTTACAGTAACACCGAAGAAACCAGATGGATCAACATACAGAGCCAGGAACTAAGGTGAAATCCCAGGTGAAATGGTAAAAGCCAATCACTGTTACAATCAGTGAAGACGGTAAAGGTAAAGTACCAAATGATAATCTTCCCAAGAAAGATGTACCAGGAACAGGTAAGATTACAGAACCAGGTAAAAGCCAACAGTGGGAAGTTCCTAACAACAACCCAGGTAAATTTATACCAGAAACACCAGTAACTGAACAACCAGGTGAGATTGAAATTACTCAACAATCAAATGGAAATGCGATTGTAACGCCTAAGAAACCAGATGGAAAACCATACCCACCCAGGAACTAAGGTAGAAATTCAGGAGAAAATGGAACAACAATCACAGTAACAATCGGTGACAATGGATCAGGAGAAGTACCAAATGACAAACTTCCTAAGAAAGATGTCCCAGGGAACAGGAAAAGTAACAGAACCGAACAAGAAACCATCGAAACCAGTAGATGTAACAACACCAGCTCGTAAGACACCAACATTAGATGTGGAACGAGATCCTAATACAGGTGATGTTACAGTAACACCGAAGAAACCAGATGGATTAACATACAAACCAGGAACTAAGGTAGAAATCCCAGGTGAAAATGGCAACCCAATCACTGTTACAATCGGTGAAGACGGTAAAGGTAAAGTACCAAATGATAATCTTCCTAAGAAAGATGTACCAGGAACAGGTAAGATTACAGAACCAGGTAAACCAACAGTGGAAGTTCCTAATGTAACAACTCCAGGTAAATTTACACCAGAAACACCAGTAACTGAACAACCAGGTAAGATTGAAATTACTCAACAACCAAATGGAAATGCGATTGTAACACCGAAGAAACCAGATGGAACAACATACCCACCAGGAACTAAGGTAGAAATCCCAGGTAAAGATGGAACAACAATCACAGTAACAATTGGAGACAATGGTTCAGGTGAAGTACCAAATGACAACCTTCCTAAGACAAATGTACCAGGAAAAGGAACAGTAACAGAACCTAACAAGAAACCATCGAAACCAGTAGATGTAACAACACCAGCTCGTAAGACACCAACACTAGATGTTGAACAAGATCCTAAGACAGGAGAGGTTACAGTAACACCGAAGAAACCAGATGGATCAACATACAAAACCAGGAACTAAGGTAGAAATCCCAGGTGAAAGATGGTAAGCCAATCACAGTAACAATCGGTAGAAGATGGTAAAGGTAAAGTACCAAACAGTGAATTACCAGAAGGTAAAGTACCAGGAATAGGTAAGATTACAGAACCAGGTAAACCAGCTGTAGAAGTTCCAGTAACAACACCAGGTAAGGTAACACCAGATACACCAGTAACTGAACAACCAGGTGAGATTGAAATTACTCAACAACCAAATGGAAATGCGATTGTAACACTGAAGAAACCAGATGGATCAACATACCCACCAGGAACTAAGGTAGAAATCCAGGTGAGATGGAACACCAATCACAGTAACAATTGGAGACAATGGTTCAGGTGAAGTACTAAATGACAATCTTCCTAAGACAAATGTACCAGGAAAAGGAACAGTGACAGAACCGAACAAGAAACCATCGAAACCAGTAGATGTAACAACACCAGCTCGAAAGACACCAACAATAGATGTTGAACAAGATCCTAAGACAGGAGAGGTTACAGTAACACCGAAGAAACCAGATGGATCAACATACCCACCAGGAACTAAGGTAGAAATCCCAGGTAAAAGATGGTAAGCCAATCACAGTCAACAATCGGTGAAGACGGTAAAGGTAAGTACCAAATGATAATCTTCCTAAGAAAGATGTACCAGGAACAGGTAAGATTAGAAACCAGGTAAACCAACAGTGGAAGTTCCTAATGTAACAACTCAGGTAAAATTTACACCAGAAACACCAGTAACTGAACAACCAGGTGAGATTGAAATTACTCAACAACCAAAATGGAAATGCGATTGTAACGCCTAAGAAACCAGATGGGAAAACCACACCACCAGGAACTAAGGTAGAAATTCCAGGAGAAAATGGAACAACAATCACAGTAACAATCTGGTGACAATGGATCAGAGAAGTACCAAATGACAAACTTCCTAAGAAAGATGTCCCAGGTAGAAAGGGAAAAGTAACAGAACCGAACAAGAAACCATCAAACCAGTAGATGTAACAACACCAGCTCGTAGACACCAACATTAGATGTGGGAACGAGATCCCTAGTACAGGTGATGTTACAGTAACACCGAAGAAAACCAGATGGATTAACATACAAACCAGGAACTAAGGGTAGAATCCCAGGTGAAATGGTAAACCAATCACTGTTACAATCGGTGAAGACGTAAGGTAAAGTACCAAATGATAATCTTCCAAGAAAGATGTACCAGGAACAGGTAAGATTACAGAACCAGGTAAACCAACAGTGGGAAGTTCCCAATGTAACAACTCCAGGTAAACTTACACCAGAAACACCAGTAACTGAACAACCAGGTGAGATTGAAATTACTCAACAACCAAATGGAAATGCGATTGTAACACCGAAGAAACCAGATGGAACAACATACCCACCAGGAACTAAGAGAAATCCCAGGTAAAGATGGAACAACAATCACAGTAACAATTGGAGACAATGGTTCAGGTGAAGTACCAAATGACAACCTTCCTAAGACAAATGTACCAGGAAAAGGAACAGTAACAGAACCTAACAAGAAACCATCGAAACCAGTAGATGTAACAACACCAGCTCGTAAGACACCAACACTAGATGTTGAACAAGATCCTAAGACAGGAGAGGTTACAGTAACACTGAAGAAAACCAGATGGATCAACATACAAACCAGAAACTAAGGTAGAAATCCCAGGTAAAGATGGTAAGCCAATCACAGTAACAATCGGTAAAGACGTGGTAAAGGTACCAAACAGTGAATTCCAGAAGGTAAAGTACCAGAATAGGTAAGATTACAGAACCAGGTAAACCAGCTGAAGGAAGTTCAGTAACAACACCAGGTAAAGGTAACACCAGATACACCAGTAACTGAACAACCAGGTGAGATTGAAATTACTCAACACAAATGGAAATGCGATTGTAACACTGAAGAAACCAGATGGATCAACATACCCACCAGGAACTAAGGTAGAAATTCCCAGGTAAAGATGGAACACCAATCACAGTAACACCTGGAGACAATGGTTCAGGTGAAGTACCAAATGACAATCTTCCCTAAGACAAATGTACCAGGAAAAAGGAACAGTGACAGAACCGAACAAGAAACCATCGAAACCAGTAGATGTAACAACACCAGCTCGTAAGACACCAACAATAGATGTTGAACAAGATCCTAAGACAGAGAGGTTACAGTAACACCGAAGAAACCAGATGGATCAACATACCACCAGAGACTAAGGTAGAAATCCCAGGTAAAGATGGTAAGCCAATCACAGTAACAATCGGTGAAGACGGTAAAGGTAAAGTACCAAATGATAATCTTCCTAAGAAAGATGTACCAGGAACAGGTAAGATTACAGAACCAGGTAAACCAACAGTGGAAGTTCCTAATGTAACAACTCCAGGTAAATTTACACCAGAAACACCAGTAACTGAACAACCAGGTGAGATTGAAATTACTCAACAACCAAATGGAAATGCGATTGTAACGCCTAAGAAACCAGATGGAAAACCATACCCACCAGGAACTAAGGTAGAAATTCCAGGAGAAAATGGAACAACAATCACAGTAACAATCGGTGACAATGGATCAGGAGAAGTACCAAATGACAAACTTCCTAAGAAAGATGTCCCAGGTACAGGAAAAGTAACAGAACCGAACAAGAAACCATCGAAACCAGTAGATGTAACAACACCAGCTCGTAAGACACCAACATTAGATGTGGAACGAGATCCTAATACAGGTGATGTTACAGTAACACCGAAGAAACCAGATGGATTAACATACAAACCAGGAACTAGGTAGAAATCCCAGGTGAAAATGGCAACCCAATCACTGTTACAATCGGTGAAGACGGTAAAAGGTAAAGTACCAAATGATAATCTTCCCTAAGAAAGATGTACCAGGAACAGGTAAGATTACAGAACCAGGTAAAACCAACAGTGAAGTTCCTAATGCTAACAACTCAGGTAAATTTACACCAGAAACACCAGTAACTGAACAACCAGGTAAGATTGAAATTACTCAACAACCAAATGGAAATGCAATTGCAACACCGAAGAAACCAGATGGAACAACATACCCACCAGGAACTAAGGTAGAAATCCCAGGTAAAGATGGAACAACAATCACAGTAACAATTGGAGACAATGGTTCAGGTGAAGTACCAAATGACAACCTTCCTAAGACAAAATGTACCAGGAAAAGGAACAGTAACAGAACCCAACAAGAAACCATCGAAACCAGTAGATGTAGCAACACCAGCTCGTAAGACACCAACACTAGATGTTGAACAAGATCCTAAGACAGGAGAGGTTGCAGTAACACCGAAGAAACCAGATGGATCAACATACAAACCAGGAACTAAGGTAGAAATCCCAGGTAAAGATGGTAAGCCAATCACAGTAACAATCGGTAAAGATGGTAAAGGTAAAGTACCAAACAGTGAATTACCAGAAGGTAAAGTACCAGGAATAGGTAAGATTACAGAACCAGGTAAACCAGCTGTAGAAGTTCCAGTAACAACACCAGGTAAGGTAACACCAGATACACCAGTAACTGAACAACCAGGTGAGATTGAAATTACTCAACAACCAAATGGAAATGCGATTGTAACACCGAAGAAACCAGATGGATCAACATACCCACCAGGAACTAAGGTAGAAATCCCAGGTAGAAAGATGGAACACCAATCACAGTAACAATTGGAGACAATGGTTCAGGTGAAGTACCAAATGACAATCTTCCTAAGACAAATGTACCAGGAAAAGGAACAGTGACAGAACCGAACAAGAAACCATCGAAACCAGTAGATGTAACAACACCAGCTCGTAAGACACCAACAATAGATGTTGAACAAGATCCTAAGACAGGAGAGGTTACAGTAACACTGAAGAAAACCAGATGGATCAACATACCCACCAGAACTAAGGTAGAAATCCCAGGTAAAGATGGTAAAGCCAATCACAGTAACAATCGGTGAAGACGGTAAAGGTAAAGTACCAAACAGTGAATTACCAGACGGTAAAGTACCAGGAACAGGTAAGATTACTGAACCAGGTAAACCAGCTGTAGAAGTTCCAGTAGAAACTCCAGCTAAGGTAATACCAGGAAAAGTAACACCAAATGTACCAACAACTGAACAAGTAGAGACTGAAATAATACAGGAAAAACTGAAAAAGCTCTGAAATTAAGAAAGAAACTAAACGTTTAGCTAACACAGGTACAACTGAAAGCTAATACTGGATTAGCAGGATTAGGATTAGGAATCTAGGGTGGATTACTTCAGCAGCAAGACGTCGTAAAAACGACAGAAAAACTAATTTTAAAGTTTAGAATAAATCTTTAAATATAGTAAAAAGCCCTCGATATTTTTCGAGGGGCTTTTTGCTCGTAAGTGTCCAACTAACGAGGGTAATAATGCTAAAAATAAAAATATATAAATATACAAAATAATATAAAAATATTCCCATATAGTTTATACTCATAGTAAAACAATTATGAGAGAACAAATGGAAACTAACATTATTTGGAGAATTAAACAATTTGAAAGAACGAGATATAAAACCAAATTTCAGTGAATTAAGTAAAGCAATACGGATTACATGAGACATACAATAAAAAATACTGGTATGAGGGGAGGAAAAATATATAAAATCTAGAAATAAACCTAGTGTTTTTAGATAAATACAAAGAGGAGATAGAAGAAATACTTAAAGAAGCTGGAGTAAATAAAAATAGGAGCATATGACTTTTTAACATATAAATATGGAAATATCTGTACTTATAGCAATTTTAAACAATATACGCTAAAAGCATAATATAAAAAGAAAAAAGACATGACTAGAACACGTTAGATATGAAACTCAACCAGGATATCAAATACAAGTAGATTGGAAAGAGAGTTTAAAAATATAAACGAAAACAGGAGAAATTATAAAATTCAATCTATTCGCATCACACTAGGATACTCAAGAAAACATGTATTTATAATCTCAAAACAAGAACAACAGAAGATATACTCAGATGTCTTATAGAGACATTTAAATACCCTAGAGGTGTCCCTCATGAGATACTCTACAGATAATATGAGTTCATTAGTAACTATATTTAAACATGATAAAAGGAAACATCCAGAAGTATTAGCGTTCAAAAAGATTTAGAATTAAAATCAAATTTTGTAAAGTTAGAACACCTGAAACAAAAGGTAAAAGTAGAATCAGCAAATAGGTTCGTGAATAGAATAACAGCATTTAATAAAAATAGAAAACGAAGAAGAGTTATACGCTATAGTTAATCGTAAAAATGAAGAACTCAAACGAACAGAACAATCAGACAACTCAATCTACCACCTAATGTATTATTTAAAAGAAAAAGAATATCTTCAACCATTACCAAATAAATGTTTACTAGATGACTCACACTACCAATATTTAGTCAAAAAGCACCAAACACACTATTAGTAAATTATAAAGGTCGAGGATATTCTGTACCTAAAAAGTTTATAGACAAAAAGTAATACTAAAACCATTTGAAAAATAAAATCTACATTTATTATAACACGGAATTAGTCACAATACATAATATAACAAATCAAAAATGAATTATAAAGAAAATCATTACAAAAGAAGCCTTTGGCAAGTAATTTTTATAATAGTGAAGAATATGACATGAAAAACTAGCTGAAGAAAATTTAGAATTATTTAAGGAGTTAAAATATGACTAATTATACACGATTATTATCAAATTTAGAAGAATTACAATTAAATAGAATCAAAAGATAATTTAGATGAACATATAGGAAGGATAAATAACAAAGAACTAGATTATATTGAGAGTTTGCATGAACTAACAAATTTAGAAATACAAGCAAGAGAAGATAGAGCAACACATGCTTGTGTAAGAGTAGCAAACTTTTCCTTACAGAAAAGAATTAAAGGATTTTGATTTCTCATTCAATCCAAAAGATTAATAAAGAAAAAAATACTAGATTTTAAGCATTTGAGATTCATAGAAAAACAAAGGAAAATATACTATTTCTTGGTGTCCCTGGAGTAGGTAAGACACATTTAGCCACCTCTATAGGTATAGAGCAGCTAAGAATAGAAAAATTACTTACTTTATAAATTGTCATGATCAATATTACAATTAAAACGAGCGAAAACTTGAAAATAGATTAGAAACTAGATTAAAGTTTTTTCAAAATACAAGGTTCTCATCATAGATGAGGTAGGATATCTACCTATTGATAAAGAAGGACAATCTCTTATTTGAGCTTATAAATAAAAAGATATGAGAATAGTTCTACAATAATAACTACAAATAAACCTTTTCAGAGTGGGAGAAGTATTTGGAGATAGTGCTAAAGCTAGCGCTATATTAGATAGACTACTACGTCATTCTCATGTGATTAATATTATGGATCTTCATAGATTAAAAGATAAAACATTTCTTAAATCTACTAGATTTAGACCGATTGTATAATTTTATTTTGTCTTTTTTGTATATTTTTTTACATTGAAATTAACACAGTATAAAAACAATTTTATTAAATACAAGTTTTAACGTTATTTTTTCCGTGGATTTTTGTAATTTTTATGCATTTTAACTTTACAATTTAGGATTTATAGTTGTTGACAAACTATAATATCTATTATATAATTAATACATAAGTTAATAACAAATATTCATGCGGGTGTAGTTTAGTGGTAAAAACCTCAGTCTTCCAAACTGATGTTGTGAGTCTCGATTCTCATCACCCGCCCATTTTTATTTAGAGATTTTTCCACAGTAGCTCAGTTGGTAGTAGCATCTGACTCGTTAATCAGAGGGTCGTAGGTTCGAGTCCCCACCTGGAGTGAAAGTGCAGCTGGTATGCAGCCGTATATCTTTTGTTTAAAAATCTCGCTCAAATATTATTATCAAATGTGAAATTATGATATAATAGTTCATGGTATATGAACTTTTATCTAGTTTAATTTTATATAGTTTAAAAGTTGAAGTTTAAGAAAAATAAAGAGAATTGTATAGGAGATTTTTATAGTTTTTAGATGAGGTAAAAATATTCGTCCGATCAGGTGATGGTGGGAACGGATTAGTAGCATTTAGAAGAGAAAAGTATGTTCCAAAAGGTGGCCCAGCAGGTGGTGATGGTGACGTGGAGCAAATGTTGTATTCATCGTTGATGAGGGTTAAGAACATTCATGGATTATCGTTACCAAAAGAAATTCGTTGCACCCTAATGGTGAGAATGGAATGAGTAAAGGGGATGCATGGTAGAAAATCTAAAGATTTATACTTAAAAGTACCACCTGGAACTGTAATTCGTGATACTGATACTGGAGAGGTATTAGCAGACTCTAGTAGAACATGAGCAAGAAGTAGTAGTAGCTCGTGGAGGACGTGGAGACGTGGAAAACTGTCGTTCTCGCAACACCTTCAAATCCTGCACCAGAAATTGAAAATGGTGAACCAGGAGAAGAAAGAAATCTTACATTAGAATTAAAACTTATGGCTGATGTAGGTCTTGTTGGATTCCCATCTGTTGGTAAATCAACATTATTATCAATAACATCAAAAAGCAAAACCAAAAATTGTTGATTATCACTTTACAACATTAGCACCAAATCTTGGAGTAGAAACAAAAAGACCACAGAAGTTTTGTTATGGCTGACCTTCAGGATTAATCGAAGGAGCTAGCCAAGGTGTAGGTCTCGGCCACCAGTTCTTACGTCACATTGAAAGAACAAAAGTTATTGTTCACGTAGTAGACATGTCGGCAACTGATGGACGTGATCCATATGAAGATTATAAAATTATTAACCAAGAGTTAGCGGAATATAATATGAGACTTTTAGAAAGACCTCAAGTAGTTGTAGCTAATAAGATGGATATTCCAGTTGCAGTGACAATCTTAAAGAGTTTAAAAACACTTAGAAAAACGATGGTGAAAGAAGTAGATATAGTTGAAATTTCTGCATTCACACGTAGTAATATCGATAACTCACTTTATAAAATAAGCGATATATTGAGATACCAGATCCAAATACATTATATGAACTTGATACTGAAGAAGAGAGTATGGAAAACAGAGTTCTTTATAAACATAAGCCTAAGGATGAAACATTCAAGATTACCGTGATGATACTGGTGCTTATGTTGTTAGTGGTCCCTGGTATTGAACTGCATTCTTAATGACTGACTTTAACCGTGATGCTTCTGTTAGACGTTTTGCTCAGCAAAATGCGTTCTATGGGCGTAGATGATGCTTTACGTGAAAGAGGATGTAAAAACGGTGATACTGTTAAAGATCCTTAAAGGTGAGTTTGAATTCGTAGAGTAGGAGATAACCACTGTGGATAAAGAAAAAGCTATTATATAATTAGAGAAGATGTATTGCCAGAAGCTGTAAAAAGACATTAGCTGAAGAAAAGCTTTTAGAAGATGATTCAAAGTTATCAATTTTAGAAGCTTCGAAGAGATTTTGATTTAGTAGAAGTGCATTTTATAAGTATAAAGATACAATTTATCCTATTCAAGATGTGAAAAGACAATCAATTTTATCATTGTCTATTGATGTTGATGATATTCCAGAATATTAGGTAAAAATTTTATCGGTTGTTAATGAAGAGAAGTGTAGTGTACTTACAATTCACCAAACAGTACCGATAAATGCAAAAGCTACGATAATTATTTCCTTAGAGCTTAGCTCAGGTGATATAAATATTGAAAAATTAAATAAACGAATTAAAAATCTTGAATTTGTTAATTCAATTAAAGTAATTGGTTTAAGCATGTAAAGATAGTTTAATAAATATTGAAATGTAGGAGAACAGAGTAGGAAGTCAGTCTCTATATCTGTTCTTCTTTTATTTTTAGAAAGGTGAATTATGCAAAAATGATATATTCGAAGGGAAAGTTATAGATTACACTCACGATGGTCTTGGTGTAGTAAAAATTGATAATTTTCCGATTTTTTATTGAAGATGTTATAGAAGGTGAAGTAATCGAATTTAAGATAATTAAATTAAAAGAAAAATCTTGGTTATGGAAAAGTTCTTAATATTATTGAAAGTTCTAAAAATAGAGTTGATGGGATTCCAAAAACTTCAGGGAGCAAATTTAGTTCATATGAACTACGAAGAACAATTGAGTTTAAGAAGAAAAAGTTCAAAAATGTTATGGACAAAGCTCTGGAAAAGATTCTATCGAAGTATTAGATACGCTAGGAATGGAAGACGGATATCATTACTGTAATAAGTCTGTGATTCCAGTACAAAAAGTTAATGGTGAAAGTTAAGATAGGGTTGTTATAAAACCACGAAGTCATGATGTTATTAATATAGAGAAGTGTTTTTATTCAATATGATGAGCACAATGTATTAATGAACAAATTACGTAGACTAATTTCAGAGCTTAACTTATCTGTTTATGATGAAAATAATCACTCAGGTGCTATTAGACATATTATGTTTAGAACAAATACCCAAAAAGAGTGAAATCATGGTTGGTATTGTTGCAAAAAGAGAAGTTTAATAAACTAGATGAATTTGTTGAGAAAATATCTAAATTAGATGATAGAATCGTCAGCATATGCTAAATATTAATGATAAGAAGACTAATGTAATTTTTGGTGATAAAACTGAAAAACTTTTTGGTAAAGACTCATAACTGACACGTTAGACGGAATAGATTCAAGATTTCACTTCGTTCATTCTATCAAGTGAATCCAGTTCAAAACAGAGGTATTATATAGTAAAGCGTTAGAACTTGCAGAATTAAAAAGAAACTGATACGATAATCGATGCTTACTGTGGTATTGGAACAATAAGTCTATTCGCAGCGAAGAAAGTTAAGAAAGTATATGGTATTGAAATAGTAGAAGCGGCTGTTTTAGATGCTCGCGAAAATGCTAAAATAATAATATAACTAATGCAGAGTTTTTACTAGGTAAAAGTGAAGATGTAATTAAAAATTAATCTCACAAGATGTGAAAATTAGATGCGGTTATTGTGCGATCCACCACGTAAAGGATGGTGAGGAAAGTTTCTGACAGTGATCTGCAGCTATGAATATAGAAAAATAGTCTCATGTTAGTTGTAATTCAGCAACATTAGCTAGAGATATGGAAATTATGAGAGGTCTAGGTTATAAACCAGGTGCAGTGCAACCTGTAGATATGTTCCCAGGAACGTATCATGTTGAGGCGGTAAGTTTGCTAGTCAAGGAGTA
>BNJU01001603.1_pt1 | contig 73318 bp, 84 predicted proteins | sample 8539281 | NCBI WGS metagenome assembly BNJU01 (sample SAMD00202456, study PRJDB9452) | human saliva metagenome | isolation source: human saliva | place: Japan
TAAAGCGGGTGTCGGACGTTCGAATCGTCTCGGGGGCACAGGAGAAGGACGCCATGCGCAACGCTCTTGGGTATCTCGTGACCGTCGTGGCTGCCTTGTGTTGGGGTGCCTCCGGGGTCTCCGCCGACTACCTCATGGAGCATCACGGTATCGAGCTGACCCTCATCAGCTTCTTCCGCATGTTCGTCTCGGGCATTCTCGCCCTTGGCTTCGCCCTGGCCCGCGCGCGCCGCGTCACCCCCCCAGCACCGCGCCCTCGTCTCCTCCGTGCGCAACTGGCGCACCCTCGTCGTCTACGCGATCTTCGGCCTCGCCGCCTGTCAAATTAGCTACATGGAGGTCATCCGCGCCTCCAACGCCGGGACGGGCACAGTCCTGCAGTACCTGGGTCTCATCCTCATCGTCGTGTGGGTATGTCTGAGCCACCGCCGCTGGCCGCGCGCCTGTGAGGCGCTCGCCATCGTTCTCGCCCTGACGGGAACCTTCCTCCTGTCCACCCACGGCTCCCTCGACACCCTGACGCTGACGCCAACCACCCTCGCGTGGGGCGCCATTGCTGCCCTCACCCTGGCGACCTATACGCTCCTGCCCGCCCGCCTCATCGCCTCCTACGGTGCCGAGCTCGTCGTCGGCTACGGGCTCCTCATCGCCGGAGCCGGCGTCGGCCTGGCCGGGCGGGTCTGGCGCTGCTCCATCACCTGGACCCCAGACGTCATCGTCGCAATGACGGTCACGGTCGTCCTCGGTACAGCCGTCGCCTTCACCGCCTACCTGTGGGGAGTCGACCGCATCGGGGCCCGTGCGCGCCTCCCTCGTCGGCAGCCTCGAACCCATCGCAGCGACCGCCTTTTCCGCCCTCATCATGGGGACGTCGTACACGGGCATAGACATCGTCGGCATGGCCCTCATCGTCGGAGCCGTTGTGACCATTTCCGTTGTCGACCTCCTCCGGGCGCGCCGCGTCACACAATAGGGCGGTGCTGCCGTAGGGTTAAAACGTGGTTCCTAGTATCTTTTCGCGCCGTTCCGCTCCCGAGCCCGAGGCCACTAAGGCCTCGTCCACGTCGACGCACCCGACCACCCTCGTCGGCTCTGCGCGCGATGCGTGGCGCTCACGCCTCGACCAGGACATCGCCGCAGACTCCACGCCTGCGCCGACGCTGTCCCTGTCCGGCGCGCACCCCGGAGGCCTTGCCCAGCTCTACACGGAACACCCCGTCCGCCTGAGCCTCCTCATTCGCGAACCCATTGCCCTGGGCCGTGCCCTCGAGCGCGCCCGTTCCATCATCGCGCGCTCCGAGCAGCGCGCGTCCGTCCACGGCACAGGCCCCATCCACCTGGGAATCGGGACCGCCTCGTGGCGTAACGGAACCGACGCCGTCACCGTGCCCGCTCTGCTGCGCCCCGTGCGCCTCGTGCGCCGCGACGACGACGTTCTCATCGCGCTCGGACGCGGCGGCCTGCTCGCCCCCGAGCTGTCCGAGGCCCTGCGCAGCCACGGCCTCGACGTGGACGGCGACACGATCCTCGCCCAGGCGAGCGGCGCCCACGGGTTCTCCTCCTCCGAGGCGATGGCCGCTCTGCGTGAGGCCTGCGCCGCCCTGCCGCGCTTCGAGGTCCGCGACGACCTTGTGATCGGCCTGTTCTGCCACCCGGCGGGTGCCCTCGCCGCCAGCCTGGCCGAGGACGTCACTGCCCTCGAAGACTCCCAGGTGATCCGCGCGCTCGCGGGCGACCAGGACGCGCGCAACGACTTGCGCTCCGAGGCTCCGGTCCCCAACCCCGCTGACCGCGACCCGTGGGCGGAAAAGGGCGTCGGCGACCTGATTCCCTCCCAGCAGGACGCGGTCGAGGCCGCCTCCGATGGGCGCAGCGTCTTCATCGACATCCCCGCGCACAGTGACGACGCGTCGGTCGTCGCGGCGATCCTCGCGGACGCGGCCGCCACCGGTCGGTCGGTCCTGCACGTGTCGACCTTCCCGTCGCGTTCAATCGCCGCCTACACGCGCCTGGCCGATCTGGGCCTCGCCGACATCGTGGCGAATATCGACGGCTATTCCGACGCGCGTAAGACCCTGGCGGCGCGCGTGAGCGCCGCGATGGAGGACACCTCGCCCGTCGTCGACCAGGCAAGCGTTGACGAGATGCGCGCGCGCCTGCGTCAGGTGCGCACCGCACTGGCCTCGTATGCAGCCGCACTCCACCAGCCCTACGGCCGCTTCGGCGTGTGCGCGGCCGACGCGCTGCGTGCCCTCACCGACCTCACGAGCGGTGAGAACCCGCCCACGACCCGCGTGCGCCTGGACGAAAAGACCCTTTACGACATCGCGGTCGATCAGGGCGAGAGCGCCCGCGCCCTGCTGCGCGAGGCCCTGGCGTCCGGAACCCTCAGCGGCTCCGCATCCTCCGCGTGGGGTAACGCTGTCCTGACCTCCGACGAACAGGCCTCCGACGTGCTGCTGCGCGTCGATCGCCTCTCTAAGAACCTGCCCGAACTGCGCGTGCACATCGCGGCTGTCGCCGGCGAGGCCGGCATCAAGCCCGCCGGCACGCTCGCCCAGTGGGACCGCCAGCTCGCCATGTTCGACGGGATCGCCGACGTCCTCGACGTCTTCCTACCCCGCGTGTTCGAGCGCAGCGCCGCCGACATGGTGATCGCAACCGCGCCCAAGCAGTGGCGCAAGGACCACGATATTTCGATGGGCCGCTCCGAGCGCAATCGCCTCGTCAAACAGGCCCAGGACCTCGTGCGCCCGGGCGTCCACGTGCCCGACCTGCACCGTGCCCTCATTCGCGTCCAGGAGCGCCGCGACGCGTGGTGCGCGGTCTGCGGCGACGACTCGTGGCCCATCCTGCCGGCGAAGATCGGCGAGATTTCGGCCCTGACGGACGCCGTGCGTGACGACCTTGACGCCATCGCCCCCGTGTTTGCGGCCGAGGAACCGGACCTGGTGGGCACTCACCTGCAGCGCCTGACGACCCTCATCGAACGCTGGGCCGGCGACACCTCCGCCGCCCGCGAGGTGCCCGCGCGCCTGCAGATGCGTGAGCGCCTGGCCGCCCGCGGCCTCGACAAACTTGCCCAGGACCTCGCCGATCGTGAGGTTGAGGACGCCGCGATCGACACCGAGCTCGACCTCGCCTGGTGGGCCTCGCTGCTGCGCGCCATGCTCGCCTCCCAGCCCGCGCTCGGCGGAGTGGACCCCGCTTCACTCGAGGACCTGACGCGCGAGGGGCGCGAGCTCGACGAGGCCCAGGTGGCCTCGCTCATCCCACAGGCCATCACGGGCGTGCGTCGAATCCGTACGAACGCCCTGGCGGCCCGACCCAGCCAGTACGAGGAGCTGCGCGACCTGCTCGCCGACGGAATGGCTCCCTCCGACCTGGACTTGCTGTCGTCGTATCCGCTGGTGCGCCACCTGCTGCCCGTCCTCATGACGGTGCCCGCGATGGTTCCGGCCCTCGCGCCGACGGGGCGTACCGTCGACGTCGTCGTCCTGGACGGCGCTGACGGCCTGCCGCTCGCCGAGCTGGCGCCGATCATCGCGCGCGGCCACCAGCTGGTCGTCATCGACGATCTGACCGGCGCCTCGGAGGGCGGCGCGACCCGTGAGCTGGCGGGCGTCCTGCCGGTCGTGCGTGTCGAGCCCGGTCCGCGCCGCCTCAACGATCAGGTGGCCCTGCTGCTCGCCCGCTACGGCTACGAGCACGCCGGTATTCCCGTCCCGTGGACTGCCGCGAATGCGCCCGTGTCTGCCCGCTGGGTGGAGGCGACGGGCATGCCCGCTCCCGGTGCGCACGCGATCGAGTCGACCGGCGCCGAGGTGCATGCAGTCGTCGACGCCGTCATCGAGCACGCGGTCGAGGCTCCGGAGCGTTCCCTCGCGGTCGTCGCTCTGTCCGAGCGACACGCGCAGCGCATCCGCGAGGCCCTGGAGAGCGTGAAGGCCGACGAACCCGGTCTGGCCTCGTTCTTCGACCCCGCGACCCCGGAACCCTTCGTCGTCGTCGGCCCTGATCAGGTGGCCGGCCTGACCCGCGAATCGCTCATCCTGTCCGTCGGGTTCGCGAAGACCCCGCACGGGCGCGTCATTCATGACTTCGGCGTCCTGTCGAGCGAGGAGGGCGCGGACGCGCTCGCCGAGGTCCTGCGCGTCGTGCGCGGCGACCTGACGCTCGTCTCTTCCTTGCACAGTGAGGAGATCGACCGTGACCGCCTCGGTCACGAGGGCTCGCGTATGCTCGTCGACCTCCTGGAGATCGCCGAGGGGCACGCGGGCGAGGGGATGGACGCCTGGCCTGTCCTCGCCGGTGAACCGGACCGCCTGCTTGTCGACCTCGCCGAGCACCTGTACTCGCGAGGCCTCGAGGTCGTCGCGAACGTCGGTATCCCCGGCGGTATGCGCATCCCGCTCGCGATCGGTCACCCGGAGTCTCCGGGGCGCCTGCTCCTCGCGGTGCTCACGGACGACGAGGAGTACCTGGCGGAGCCCAGCCAGCGCCTGCGCGACCGCGCCCGTCCCCGCTGGCTCGAGGCGCAGGGCTGGGCGGTCTACACCGCCCTGTCGATGCCGCTGTTCATCGACCCCGACAAGGAAGCGTCTCTTGTCGTCGATGCCGTCCTGGACGCCCTCGACAAGCTGCGCGCCACCGACGACGAGCCCGTCGTCGAGGTACCCGAGCGCATCGCCGATGACGATGCCGCAGACGAGCGCGTGGAAGAGCGCGTCGAAGATGCTTCCTCTGATGGTGGAGCCGAGGTGGCGGACGATGCCTCGGATGCTTCGGCCTCCCCGCGCATGCCGATGCTGGACGACGGCCTCGATGAGGAATCGAAGCGTCGCAAGAAGGCCGACGAGGACACCACCGGCATGCTGCTGGCCATCAAGCGCAAGGAGCGCGCGTCCGAGGAAACCGTGGTCCGCGCCCCGCGATCGCCAAGGGTCTGCCGCTGGCCGCCTACTCCGATGACCAGCTCGACGAGATGGCCGCCTGGGTGCGTTCTGACGGCATCGAGCGCACCGACCTGGAGACCGCCGAAGAGCTGCGCGAGGCCCTGGGCATCACGCGACGCGGCTTCCAATCCGACGCGGTCCTGGGCAACGTCGTGCGCCGCACGAAGCCCGCGGCCTCGCAGGATGCGGGCGAGCCGTCGGACGAGGACGCGCCCGAGGATTTCAGCGATGAGTGAACCGACGCCGCGCAAGCGTCGCCGCGTCGCCCGCTACGTGTCCGACGTGGACCGTCGCCTTATCGAGGAGGGCCTGCCGCCTTCCTGGGAGGATCGCGTGCGCCCCGAGGACACGCGCCCCGGCTCCATGGCCGACGCCCCCGACCGCGGGGATGGTGCCAACGACGCGCGCCTGCTCGAGAACGTGCCGCCGCACGCGCAGGCGCGGGCGTAGGGGGCTGGTGTAGGCGCGAATGTTCGGATAGGTTGTGCGCATCCGGATAGGTTATTAAGCTATCCGGATCTTCGTTACCTATCCGGATGTTGTTTACCTATCCGAGTGCCGCTATCCGCGGGCTGCCCGCCGGGTGTGGTGTGCCTGTGATGTGGCTGCAGTGCGCCTCGTCGTTCGATCACGTAGTTCCCGCCAATCTCGCACGTAATTCCTCGCAGACTATTTCAGCTATTGAAGCAATGTCGTTGCAATTCCAACGTTTTCGCGGGGTACTCAAAAGTGACCGGGTTAAATTATGTGCGAGATTTGTGGGGAAGTATGTGCGATGAGGTACTTCAGTGGGGGAGGGGCGGCTGGGGGAGCAAGACCTCGGGGCGCGAGGCCGGTGCTCTCGTGTTTATACAAAACGGCGGGGCCGATGCAATCGCATCGGCCCCGCCGCGTTCCCTCGCAAGGAGGGGGAAGAATCAGGCGCGGTTGCCCTTGGCGAGGGCGTCGCGGATCTCCGTGAGGAGCTTGACCTCGTCGGAGACCTCGGCCGCGGGAGCCTCGTCCTCAGCCTTCTTGCGGCGGGCGTTGAGGGCGTTCATGGGCACCACGATGCAGAAGTAGATCGCGAAGGTCATGAGGATGAAGTTGATGACGGCGGTAATCAGCAGGCCGAACTTCACGTCGGTACCGTTCAGGGTGAGGATGAAGGCGTCCGAGAAATCGGGCTTGCCGATGACGGCCGCGATCAGCGGGTTGATGATGCCGTTGACCAGGGCGTCGACGATGTTCTTGAAGGCCGCACCGATGATGACACCGACGGCGAGCTCAACGACGTTGCCGCGAGAGATGAAGTCCTTGAATCCCTTGAGCATGGGTACTCCTGTCATGAATGGTGCCGGCCAGGCCGGCAAGTCTGAATCGCCGAAGTGCCTCGGCGTGGCGGCTCGTGCCGCCGGGAGCGCGCGCCGCGTCGGCGCTCGTTTACCGTTGAAAACACTAGTGGGGACTTTCGTCTTACGAACAGTGATTAGAGGGTAATGTTCGTCGCACTTTTTGTCATTCGGTCAGCGACCTGCGATTTTGAGCTGAAAAGTCCGGTGTGAGACGTATGTGACAAACGGCTGTTGGCGTTGCGGTTAACAGAAAAACCCTGGAAAAAGGCCTATCGGACGTTTGTTGCGATCGTGTGTGTCGGCGTCACAATCGCGTCGACGGGAACGTCGTGAGGCTCCGCAGGAATTACTCCGGCCTCCAGTACCTCGTCGTCGAAAATCGCCGCAACGACTGGTACGCCGGGGGAGCGGTACATGAGCGCGCGGTCGTACCATCCTCCGCCCTGGCCGAGACGGGTCCCGTCCGCCGATGCAGCGAGCGCAGGAATGACAATCAAATCCGCCTCCTTGAGCGACTCCGCGCCCCGTGCCTCGCCGTCCGGCTGAGCGGGAGGCCGCCCAAGCGTCATCAACGCCCGGCCCGCCTCCCACAGTCCCCAGTGCGGTTCGCCGAGGGGGGCCCCGGCCTCGTCGAGGAGGACCGGGAGGAGGGCGCGTTCAAACAGCCCGAGCGCGAGGGACATGTCGGGTTCGAGGGGGGTGGGTACGAACAGCGCGGGCAGGGCGACTCCGCCCATCGACGAGGCCAGGGCGCGGATCTGGCGAGCGATCCCTGACGCTTCGGCGCGGTGACGCACGGGAATGGGGGAGGGGCGAATTCCGGGGTGGACGGGGCCTCGAGTGCGGGCGTGCCGGCGCGCCGGGCGCGGCGCCTGCGACGCACCTCCGCGCGGAGAGTTGTTTTTGTGGCCATCGTCTCCCTTTCGGGCGGTTTATTCGCTACGCTGTGAAGTATGTCAGATAAAAACCAGCCCGTAGTGCACGCCGTCGTTCCCTCGGCCGGTCGCGGAACCCGCTTCCTGCCCATCACGAAGTCCGTGCCCAAGGAAATGTTGCCCGTCGTCGACCGTCCCTCGATCGAGTACATCGTTCGCGAGGCCACGGATGCCGGCATCGAAGACATCCTCTTCGTGACCCGCGCCGGCAAGCAGTCGATCGAAGACTACTTCGACGCCGAACCCGGCCTCGAGGCCGACCTGGAGAAGGCCGGCAAGGAGAAGGCCCTCGAGTACGTCAACGAGTACAAGAAGTACGCGCGCGTCCACTCCGTGCGCCAGGGGCACCCCCTCGGCCTCGGCCACGCGATCCTGCAGGCCAAGTCCCACGTGGGCGACGCCCCCTGCGCGGTGCTGCTGCCCGACGACCTCATGGAGCCCGGCTCGCAGCTGCTGCGCAAGATGATCCAGGTGAGAGGCGCCCTGGGCGGCACCGTCGTCGCCCTGCTGAAGGTCACCCCCGAGCAGGCCACGGCCTATGCCTCGACCGCCGTCGAGGTGCTGCCGATCCCCGAGGGCGTCGACCTCGAAGAGGGACAGCTCATGCGCATCACCGACGTCACCGAGAAGCCCCCGCTCGAAGAGGTCAAGTCCGAGTACGCGGTCGTCGGCCGCTACCTGCTCGACCCGGCCGTGTTTACGGCCCTCGAAAACATCGAACCGGGCGCCGGCGGTGAGTATCAGCTCACAGATGGGTACGCGCGCATGATCGACCTCCCCGAAGAAGAGGGTGGAGGGTTGTACGGTGTAGTCATCGACGAGCGACGCTTCGACACCGGGGACAAACTCGGCTACCTCGAAGCTAACGTCACGCTCGCCCTTGAGGACCCGGCGCTTGGAGCGGAACTCAAGGAGTTCCTGCGCTCCAAGCTCGAGGACTAACAACTATGCGAAGCGTTGCCGACTTCTACCAGGACTGCATGGCCGTTGCCCACGCGCTACCGCCGCTCGACGTGCAGCTCGCTGACGCGGTCAGCTGCGTGCTCGCAGAGGACGTGCAGGCCCCCTTCAACCTCCCGGTCGCCGACCTGTCGGCGTGCGACGGATACGCCGTTCGCGTCCGCGACTGTGAGGGAGCCACCCTGGAGTCGCCGGTGACGCTTCCCGTCACCGAGGAGATTCGCGCCGGTGCCGTCGACCCGGCTGCCCTCGTGCCCGGCACCGCGATCCGCATCGCGTCTGGCGCGCCCATGCCCTCGGGCGCCGAGGCCGTCGTCTCCCTCGAGTTCACGGACCACGGCATCGCCCAGGTAGCCCTGCGTACCGCCCCCGCCAACGGCGAGAACATTCGCCGCCGCGCGGAGGACGTTGCGCAGGGTGACACGGTGCTGCGCTCCGGCACGCGTATCGGTGCCCGACAGATGGCACTCCTCGCCGGCGTGGGGCGCGACCGCGTCCTGGTTCACCCGCGCCCGCGCGTCGTCATCATCTCGATCGGCGATGAGATCGTCGAGCCCGGTGGCGAGGCTCGCCCCGGCACCGTCTTCGACGCGAATGGTCACGCCTGTCGACGGCCGTTGCTGACGCAGGTGCACAGACCTTCCGCGTCGCCGCCGTCCCGGATGAGCGCGCCCGCCTGCGCGAAACCATCGAGGATCAGCTGGTGCGCGCGGACCTGATCCTGACGACCGGCGGCATCTCCTACGGCAGCGGCGACACTGTGCGCGAGGTCCTTGGTGCGCTCGGCACCGTCCGATTCGACAACGTCGCCGCCTGGCCCGGCCACATCATGGGTGTGGGCACCGTCGGCGCCGAGGACGGTCAGCCCGGCACGCCCATCGTCTGCCTGCCCGGCGACCCCGTCTCCGCCCAGGTGTGCTTCGAGGTGTTCGTTCGCCCCGCGCTGCGCCACATGCAGGGCTGGACCGCCGTCAACCGTCCCGTCGTGCGCGCCGCCATCGACCGCTCCTGGTACTCCCCGCGTGGTCGCCGCGAGTTCGTGCGCGTGCGCCTGACCGGCTCCCCCCCGCTCTGGCTACAACGCTGCCGTCATGGGCACCCCGGCCTCGTTGCTGCTGTCCGCGCTCGCGGACTCCAACGCGCTCGCGGTCGTGCCCGAGGACGTGACGACGGTGCGCGCGGGCGACCGCCTGCAGTGCCTGGTCCTCGAATGACATGTTTCCTCCGGCGTCCCCGGTGCGTGTGGGGCCGCGACATTGAGATGCTCACGCTGCGCGTCGCCGATCCGGTCGGCCGCGGCTTCCTGCGCAGCGGCACCGAGTTGAATCCGCGCCCGCGCGAGCTCGTCGTTCGCCCCGTGCGCGGCGAGGAGCATCGCGCGCTCGATGCCGTGCGCCGCACCGACGGGCATTGGCTGCGCCCGTGGGAGGCGACACTGCCCCCGGACACGCTCGAACACATCCCGACGTTCTCGCAGTACATGCGTCGCGCCGATCGCGACCATCGCGAGGGCACCGGCCTGATCTTCGGCGTCCAGATCGACGGGCGCTTTGTCGGCCAGTTCTCCATCTCCAACGTGCACTGGGGTGCGATGTCGACGGGCATGCTCGGCTACTGGATCGTCTCGGAATGGTCGGGTCGAGGCCTGGGATCCCTGGTCGCGGCGCTCGTCCTCGACCTCGTTGTCGGCGAGCTCGGCCTGCACCGCGTCGAGGTGTGTGTGCGACCCGAGAACGAGCGGTCGTTGGGCGTGTGCCGAGGCCTCGGCCTCGTGGAGGAGGGGCTGCGTCCGCGTTTCATGCACATTGGTGGGCAGTGGGCGGACCATATTGCGTTCTTTATTGATACTGAGTCCCTGCCCGAGGGTGGACTCGTGCAGCGTCGGTGGGGGCGATCCGCGATCGACTGAGTCAGCCGGTTGTCGCGGCTGTCAGACGATGCATGTGGGGCATATGTTACAGGTGTGACACCTGTGGTTACTTCTCTTTTTACCGAAAGGTTTGAGAGCCCGACACGCGCCCATCGCACAACGCGCAGCGCCACAAACGCCCGTACTTTGTGAGGGTGGAGATTGGTGGACTCGTCATTGCAGCGATATTCGTCGCGCTCATCGCGACGGTACCGTCGCTCGTTGCACGCAGGACAGCAATCGTTCAGTCTCGAGAAATTGACCGTTTCTCTCCGAGGCTGCGCATGATTCACACGAATGAGCCAGAATTAGACACATGTGACCACGCCTGCGGAACCATCCTGGCGCGGTGCGCATTGACGAGCGGAGGCAGCATGCACCAGGGCACCACGGGGCGCACGCGTCCCGTTATCGACCGTCGCAACAACAAGGCGGTCCGTGAGATCGCGAAGCTGCGCGCCCGCCGCGCCGCCCGTCTCGCCGCCGAAAGCGCCGCCGGCCGTCGCCGCATGGTTGTCACCGGCGTGTGCGCGCTCGCAACCGTCGCGCTCGGCATCGTCGTCGTGGCGGCCTCCCTCGCGTGGGCGTGGATCGCCATTCCTGCCGCCGCACTCGTTGCTTCCCTGGCTACCTCCCGCGTCGCGGCCGTCCGCTCCCAGCGCGCCTCCGAACGCGAACTCGAGCTGCTGACCAAGCTTCGCGGCGACGTCCGTGGCGCTGGGCGCGCGACTGCTGCCGCCCCTGCGAAGCCTCAGGTCGTGTCTTCATCTTCGGAGGAGGTTTCCGAGGCAGTCGAGGCCTCGGAAACCCAGACCGGCTCTGTTCCCTCCCTCGTCTTCAACGTCGAGGTGCCCGAGGTCGTCGAAGTCGCTGACACGCCGGCCCGCGCCTGGACCGTCGCGCCGATCCCCGCGCCCACCTACGCCTCGCGCGAGCGCGTGCGCGGCCGCATCGTCCACGCCGACACCGACCTGCGCGGCATCCCGCGCATCGCCGCCGCCGTCCCGGCTCGCCCGATCGCCCAGACCGCTCAGGTGGGCGCCCGCTCTACCGCCGAGGTCGTCGCCGATCAGGCCGTCGCCCTCGACCTGGATGCCGTCCTGGACGCGCGACGCGCCCAATAGGGGACCTCTCAGCTGCTGATGCCGCGCCGCGGGCCTTCCGGCTCGCGGCGCTGTCGCATGTGTGGGCTTCGTGTCATGCCGCACGCGGCGCTGGTCGGCTTGCATGGCCGATTGTGATGGTGCTAAGCTGTTCGAGTCCTTGGGGCTATGGCGCAGTTGGTAGCGCGTCTCGTTCGCAATGAGAAGGTCGGGGGTTCGAATCCCCCTAGCTCCACCACAGGCCGACATCCGATCCGGATGTCGGTTTTTTGTATGTTCGGGCGCGTTGGTGTGGTGCCGGGCTGCTCGGTGTGCCCGTGGGCGGCGGCCCGCCCGCTCGCGGGCTATAGGCGCAAACGTGGTGCTTTAGAGGGTTAAGGGTCAAAATGTGTGTCTGGCTCGGCGTGTCGCGGGGGTTAGATTTGGCCTTTTTGAATGCCGATTGAGTGGGTGTAGTCGGTGTCGATAGCGTTGTCGTAGAGGGCTGGGCGTCCTGTTTCGTGGTCGGCTTGGTTCTCGGTTTGGGTCAGGGTGGATACTTTGGCGAGTTGGCCCTGGCCCCAGTCGGACTGCCTGGCGATTCGTACTGGATCGTCAGGCAGTTCCGTTTTTAAGTAGAGCCACCAATCCAGCATGCGGCGTTGTCGTTCGCCTGATCTGCCGCGGTGGGTTCTGGCGAGCAGTTTGAGCTGGGCGTTGATGCCGCCTTCTAAGCTGTTGGTGGTGGATTTGATCCGCTCGGGCGCAAGGACTCCTGCTGGCGGGTTGAGGTAGACAAACAGCATCTCGGACCGCCAAAGATGGTTGAGGCTGTTGTAGGCCTTGCGCACGTTGTGGTGGGTCCACACGCGGGTCCATGCACCTGTTTTTGGGGTCTTTGATCATGGTTTTCTCGTTCATCCATTCCCGGTAGATCGTTGAAAACTCGTGCAGTTGCACACCCCACGCGGCGGCTTCATCCAGTGTGGTGATCCGGGTCAGTTTCAGCGCAAGTCGGTAGATGGTGCGCCCGGCATCGGTGCGTGGGTTGGTGGTGGTGTAGCGGCGGACCACGCGTTGGGCGTGGACGAGGCAGCGTTGAATTTTTCGTAGTCGGCCAGCACTTTTTTTGATTGCGCTGTATGCGCCTTTGGCCGCCGTCGATGACGGCGATGAGTGGGGCTTCGATGCGTTCAAGCAGCAGTTGGTAGTCGCGGGTGGTTTCGTGTTTGCACCAGTGCCAGGCGATCACGTGGTCGATGGTCGCCGCGACGATCAGGCAGCCACCGGCGGTGTAGGTGCCATCGAGAAATACCTGGTCGTAGATCCGCTTGTGGTGGCCGGCGGTGGGGTCAGGCACATCAACGAGCCAGCACCACTTGAAGCGCCGCTTCATGGTGGCGCGGCTAACACCGTTTCGTTTGGCTAGGTCGTCGAGTGATATTGCGGTGGTGCAATGCTCGATGAACTGGGTGAACACTGCCGCGTTGGTGATGTCGTTTCGACGTTTGACGCTGGAGGCGCCGCATTGTTTGCAGCGCCATCTGGTGGTGCCTTTGCTGGTGGTGCCGTTGCGTTTCATTTCACCGCCGCAGTGGCAGCGTGGTTGGTTCTTCGACATTGCGACACCACACCACGCCGCGCATAGCACATCACGGCTGCCACACCGAGGATTTCCCGTCGGGGGCTAGATATATGCTTCCGGAGCATATACTTTCCGGAAACCTACAGGTCAATCCGTGAAAATCCGCGATTCCGGACACACTTTTTGACCCTTAACCCGCTTTAGACGGCGTGTCGTGGGTCTAGTGGGCGCGTCCGGCCCAGCCTTTGCGTGGCCAGAGTCCTTCTTCTGGGGTGGGGGTTCCTTCCGGGATTCCGTGGCGTTTCTGATCGGTGTGGTTGGGGTGTTTTGGTGTGGGGATCCGGCGGGGTGTGGGCGCCCGTCGTGTTCCCATTGGGTCAGGACTTCGGTGGGGGTCGGGGGTTGTGGGGTGCGCAGGAGGAGGCCCATTCGGCGATGACGGCGGTGGTAGGCACTGGCACCGCGGTGAGCGTGGAGGAGTTCACGCACGACAGCGTTGATGGATTCGACGTGGTTGGTGGTGGCGCAGGCCGGCGGGTCGGTTGGTGTGCCGTCGGGGTTGGTCAGGTAGGTGAACAGCACTCCTTGGCGTGCCAGTCGTGCCAAGCGTCGGTAGGCGCGGCGCGTGCGTTCATGCGTGTACCACCAGGTTTTACCGGTTTTTGACGCCCATGCAGGGGTCTTGAGCGGCGAAGGTGCGCTGTGACATCCATTCTCGGAAGGTGTGCCCAAAGTCGTGGAGCATCGTCAACCACGCGCTGGCTTGGTCGACGCTGGTGATGCTCGTCAAGCGTCGTGACAAGGCCAGCAACGCCCGTGCGGGTTCGGTTCTGGGATGTATGGTTAGGTCGCGGATGATGTCACGATGAACGTGGACCAGGCAGCGTTGCACGCGCGTGGAGGGCCATAGGTGCGCGATAGCCGCCAAGGCGCCTGCAGCACCGTCGGTGGTGACCACATCGGCAGGAGCGAGGCGTTCAAGTAGGGCCGTGTAGGCCTGCGCGGATTCGTTGGCCGCCCACTGCCACTCCAGCACATGCTCGCGGTCTCGGGCGATCAGCAGCACCCATCCGCCCGACAGGTGTATGCCGTCAATGAAGATCTGATCGTGGACCTGCCCGGTGACGGGCGGGTGAGGTACCGGCACCTGCCAGCACCAACAGGTACGACGCCGGAAAGCGCGCGCTGAGCCTTCCTGTTCGTCTTGGGTGTGCCGAGACGTCGCCCACGCGATGAAGTCTGCCAGCTCATCGGCTTGTTCGTGTCGGCGCGCACGCCCTGATGGACATGTGGTTGACAGGGCGCACGAGGTGCATTTCCACCGTTGAGCGCCCGCCGCGGTGTGTCCATTCTTCTTCATCGGCACAGCGCACACCGGGCAACGCCGAGCACGATTCGATCGTGTTCTCACCCACTACACGATCACCCCAGAAAGTCAAGGAAGCTGCGCGATTAACCGCCCGAACCTAAATAACAGCGACTTTCGCCCGCAATCCCAACCTAAACCCGGAACTTAAGCACCACGTTCGTGACTATAGTCCCCGCTCGCCGTCCGCGCCGCGAGCTTCGCTCGGCGCGTCGTCTCGAAGCCCGGCCAGGCCCCGCCACCGCCCACGGGCACCGCAGCCAGGCCCTCCGGGGGTTATAGGACACTACGTGTTGCTGGAGGGTTGACTTTTCGGCTTTGTAGCGCGGGAAAGTCACTATTTTAGTTGGTCGTGTTTGCCTCGTTCCTGTGAATACTGCATCATGCCCCGTGTGTGGCTGCCCCATGATCCGTCACGGTAAGACGTCAACAGGTCGTCAGCGCTGGCGGTGTAAAACCTGCCAAATTACGACGCTCAACGACATTGACTCCACGGCCAAGCATCTTGATGAGTTCTTGGCTTGGCTCCTTGGTAGGCGTCGTCAGGTGGATTTGCCTGGCGGGGGCCGCTCGTTTCGTAGGCGCTGTGAGCCGTTGTGGCAGTTATGGCCTTTCAGCCCGATCGTCGATGAGGTTCATGAGGTCATCTTCGTTGACGGTATTCACCTGGGCCGAGGCGCCGTGGTTCTCATCGCTCAAACTCCCGATTGCGTGCTGGGTTGGGACGCGGCTAGGAGTGAGAATTCTCGGGCTTGGGGTGCGCTCATGAGCCGGATCGCGCCCCCGGCCCTGGTCGACCGACGGGGGTAGCGGGTTTGCGAAAGCCTGCAAGAGAATCTGGCCGACCACGCGCGTTCAACGCTGTACCTTCCACGCGTATTGCCGTATCCGCCAAGCCACTACGACGCGCCCCAAACTGGAGGCCTCGCGTAGCTTGTATGCTCTGGGGGCGCCAGCTCACGCACGTGCACGACAGTGAAGGCGCCCAGGAATGGATAGGCGCCTACCAGGGGTGGTGCACGCGCTGGAAGGGCTTCCTGGAGGAGAAAACACGCAGGCCTGAGGGAGGGCGTGTTTAATTGTCTGTGTATCCGTCTTTTTGTTTGAAAGGATTGATGCATGATGAATGATGATGATGTTGTTGTGTCTGGCGCTAGTGGGCGTGAGACTGTGGAGGAGCTGCGTCGCTCGGGGGCGTTGGATGCGTTGTTTGAGCGTCTTGATGCTGGCGAGGTCGAGATGACGGGCAGTCAGGGCTTGTTGCCCGCGTTGCTTAAGGAGGCCTTGGAGCGCGGCCTGGCCGCCGAGCTGTCCGAGCACTTGGGGTATGAGAAGGGCCAGACCAGCACCCGGGCGCGCTCGAACACGAGGAACGGCACGACGAAGAAGACCGTGATATCGGAGGTGGGAGCCTTCGAGATCGAGGTTCCCCGGGATCGGGCAGGCTCCTTCACCCTGGGCCTGTGCGCAAGTTGTTGACGGTTTGTTTATGCGGCTGTTGTCCAGGCCGCTTGGTGTAGTTCGTATTCGATGGGGGATTTGCCGCCCAGGCTGGTGTGGATGCGGCGGCGGTTGTAGAAGTCTTCGATCCAGGTGGCGACCCCGGTGTAGACCTGGTCGCGTGTGGTGAAGGTACGCCGGTAGTAGTACTCGGTTTTGAGGGTGGCCCAAAAGGATTCGGCCATGGCGTTATCCCAGCACACTCCGGCCCGCCCCATCGACACTCTTCCTTTCACGGCGCGCATGTAGGCTGCCAGCTTCTGGGAGGTGAACTGTGTTCCCCGATCAGCGTGGAGCACGACCCCAGTGGGGAAGGCACCACGGGTGGTGGCGGCCATGTCGAGCGCGGTGATGACCAGGTCGGTGCTTTGCTGCTCGCCCATGGCGTATCCCAGGACTCTACGCGAGTGCGCATCGCGCACGGCGCACAGGTAGACCCAGCCTTGGGCGCACCGCAGGTAGGTCAAATCCGTGATCCACACCCGGTCCAGGGCGCCTTGGTCCCACTGGCGGGCGCAGTGGTCCTCATGGGCCACAGTCCCCGTCCGCCGCGCCTGGACGGGCGTGGGTGCGTATTCAGGCCTGTGAGACCTTGGCGGCGCATCGACGCGGCGACCGCCCGCACCCCCACATCCACGCCCGCGCGCGTCAGAGCATGGCGGATGCGAGGAGTCCCATAGGTGCCGCCCGACACCTCGTGTTCCCAGGCCACCGCCTCATCCAAACGCCGCCGCGCCAGCGCGCGCTTGCCCCGCTGGGGTGCACGGTTTTTCCACGCGTAATAGCCCGCGCGCGTGACCCCTAGAACGTTGGCCATCAAGGTAATCGAGTAGGAAGCCTTCTGCGCGTCCATCAGCTCAAAGCGCTGGTATTTTGGTGCCGAGACGCGAAGAAGGCGCTGGCTTTTCCCAAAAACTCATTCTCCTTCTCCAGCTCGCGCACCCTCCGGCGCAATGCCGTGATCTCAGCTTCCATCTCGCGTGGATCAGGACGACCCTCACGCACGGCTTGACGCCGCTCGCGCTCGATTTTGACCCACCGGCCCACCACCGATTCACCCAGCCCTAAATCCCGGGCCACAGACGCGATCGAAGACCCTGTATCCAACACCAGAGACGCAACATCACGACGATACTCCGGCGTAAAACGACGACGAGTTCCCATAACAGGCACCTCACTCTCCGCAGGCACACACACCCGCTTAACGAAGTGTCAACAACACAAGCCTAAGCCCACCCCGCGCCTGGTACGCAAAAGGACAACGGCGCCTCGATGGCTTGGATGCGATGATTATCAGCTTGTATGCCGGGGGGATGACGGTACGCGATATCCGTCATCACCTGGCCTCCACCCTGGGCGTGGAGGTCAGTGCCGGGGCGATTTCCACGATCACTGATGCGGTGTGCGAGGCTGTCTTGGAGTGGCAGCACCGCCCCTTAGAAGCGTTCTACTCGGTGATCTACCTGGACGCGATCCGCATTAAAATCCGACGCGATCACACGGTGGAGAACCGGGCTGCTCACCTGGCGGTGGGAGTGGACATGGAGGGCATCAAGCATGTGCTGGGCATCTGGGTCCAAGCCGATGAAGGCGCGGCTTTTTGGGCCTACGTATGCGCCGAGCTGGCCAACCGGGGCGTGCGCGATGTCCTGATCGTGTGCTGCGACGGACTTGCTGGCCTGCCCGAAGCCATCGAAGCGACCTGGCCCCAGTCCATGGTCCAAACCTGCGTCGTTCACTTAATCCGCGCGTCCATGCGTTTCGTGGCCTACAAGGACCGCAAGAGCGTCGCCGCCGCTCTCAAGGCCGTGTACAGCGCGCCCAACGAGGAAACCGCCCGCGGGGCGCTGGAAGAGTTTGCGGCCAGCGACCTGGGAGCACGCTACCCCCAAACGGCCCTGACCTGGCAGCGTGCGTGGCAGCGTTTCACGCCGTTCCTGGCGTTCCCGCCCATGTTACGCCGCGTCGTGTACACCACCAACGCTATCGAATCGTTGAACTACCAGCTGCGTAAAATCACCAAGAACCGCGGGCATTTCCCCAGCGAAGAAGCCGCCATCAAACTCCTGTGGCTGGGAATCTGCAACATCGAAGACAAACGAGCCGCCCAGCGCCTCACAGACGCAGGCAAACCCCCCAACAAACGAACAGCCCCCACACGCCTTATCCAAGGACGCACCACCACCAACTGGAAACAAGCCCTCGCCCAACTCACCACCGCCTACCCCGACCGAATCACCCCCTACCTCTAACCCCCATACACAGAAATTGACAGGCTCGCGCAGCGCAGGTAGGTGAAATCCGTGATCCACACCCGATCCAGGGCGCCTTGGTCCCACTGGCGGGCGCAGTGGTCCTCATGGGCCACCGGACCGCGCCCGCCGCGCTTGGCCGGGCGCGGGTGCGTGTTCAGGCCTGTGAGGCCTTGGCGGCGCATCGACGCGGCGACCGCACGCACCCCCACATCCACGCCCGCGCGCGTCAGAGCATGGCGGATGCGAGGAGTCCCATAGGTGCCGCCCGACACCTCGTGTTCCCAGGCCACCGCCTCATCCAAACGCCGCCGCGCCAGCGCGCGCTTGCCCCGCTGGGGTGCACGGTTTTTCCACGCGTAATAGCCTGCGCGCGTCACCCCCAAGACCTTAGCCATCAAGGTGATTGAGTAGGAAGCCTTCTGCGCGTCCATCAGTTCAAAGCGCTGGTGTTTTGGTGCCGAGACGCGAAGAAGGCGCTGGCTTTTCCCAAAAACTCATTCTCCTTCTCCAGCTGGCGCACCCGCCGACGCAGAGCAGTGATCTCAGCTTCCATCTCGCGTGGATCAGGGCGCCCCTGCTGGGCGGCCTGGCGCCGCTCGCGCTCGAGTTTGACCCACCGGCCCACCACCGATTCACCCAGCCCTAAATCCCGAGCCACAGACGCGATCGTAGACCCCGTATCCAACACCAGGCACGCAACATCACGACGATACTCCGGCGTAAAACGACGACGAGAACCCATAACAGGCACCTCACTCTCCGCAGGCACACACACCCGCTTCACGAAGTGTCAACAACACCAGCCTAAGCCCAGGGGGGTTTTGCACTACATGAAGCAGTTCGGGGGCGTGTCATCGGCGTGTCGGACCCCCATGTAGTGCAATTCCCCCGATCAACCGTGTGCAAGCCATGACTCGCGTGGTCTGCACTTTGGGCAAACTATGCCGGCAATGCTGGTTTTCTCGCGCGATGCCCTATGCGCCGAATCGGTTACGGTACGTATTCCACAGGTCGCGCAGCTTCTTGCCGTCGGACTCTCGCACGAAAACATCGAGGGCTGCAGCGCTGCCGTTGTCCGTGAGCGCTGAGACGGCACCCGATGGAGACGTCACTTCACGGCCATCGTGCAAGACGATTGTGCCCTCCGGCGAGATTGTCACGACGTAGACGTTCCCGAGGTTGCGCCGCCGCCAGATGAATGTGTCTCCCGGAGAGATGATGCCGGTTGCGACGACATCTGCGAGTCGGACCTGGCGTCCTCGAGCGGCCGACCGTTTATCGACTGCGGCCGCCAGCTCCGCGCTGGTCAGGCGTGATAGATCGACCCCTTCCGAGTCTCGGCGTATATCCCAGTAGTCCAAGATGAGACGGGTCAGGTGTTGCTGGCGGGCCTCGAGCGTATCCTCGCGAATCTCTCCGCGACTGGACGGTAATGCTCCAACCGTGGAAATGCCGACGACGGGAACCTCGTGACATGCGCGGGCTACCGTGTCCCAATCGGGGGCCTGATTAATGGTGCTCGATTTGAGGGTGGTCAGGATGAGGCCGCCAAGTCGTTTGTTCCACGCTTGCGTGTCGATCTTCTTGTGGACGCCACGGATCTGCTTTGTTGGGAGGCCCGGCAGTACCCCGAGGCTGCGCGGAAGTCTTGCCGGGAAGGAATGCTGTTCGGCGACCAACGCGTGGTACAGCAGGACTTTGCGAATGGATGAGCGGGGGAGCGGGCGGGCGATCGTTGCCGCCGCGCGGTGACGGATGTCGTCGGGGACAGAGCAGGCGATGTCGATCGGCTGCCCATCCTCGACGGCGCTGATGAACTGGGTGACGATCGAGGTGCGCGTTCCGGGGGCGACGCGTGCAGCGACTGCCGTCCCGTAGATGCGCTCGAGAGTCCTCAGAAGTGCGCGAACGTCCTCGTCGTTTCGATTCGTCCCCAAGACGTACATCGCTGCCGGCTTCCAATCGGCGGAATCGTAGAGGCGAAGAAGCTCCAGGTGGGTGGCGGCAGGGTGTCCGGTGAGCGGAGTGAGTGTGGCCAGCGTGTAGGCTCGAGCGTTGGGGGCCAAAACCTCGTCGATGAATTGCTCCCCGCTCTTGGTCGCGAAGAAGGGGGTGAGCACCTGCTCGGAAAAGCAATCAATCAGGGCTCGTTTTGCGGGCGAGCGCAGCATCAGCGTGAGGAGATGCCCGAAGAAACCGTCGGGGTTGTCGGTTGCCAGCGAGTCGATGGCTTCCTCCCACTTGGCGGCGTATCGCGGCCTGTGTTCTGGGCTAACGTGCGCGAGAACGTTTGCTTTGAAGATGTCGGTAGCTGCGAGGGGAACGCCTCGGGTGTTGAGGACGGAAAAGATGCGGTGCGCAGCCTGGTAGGAATCAGTCGTCACCTCAATGAGGGAGACCTGCAGCATGAGGTACTGAACGAAGTTCTGTGTTTCCGCGGGTGGTAAGGCGTCCGGGTCGATCAGTGCGTCGAGCATTGCCCGTGCGTTGTCGTGGATTCGGCGCACGGATGTGGGAGTGAGAGCGTTTGCGTCGACATCGAGGAGTGAGTCGATGTTGTCCCCGACAATAAACGTGTCGAAGAAGTGGCGGTCGCACTCGCGGACGGATAGACGAGGCCTTTCATCCAGACCTTTAATCCGTGACTCGGGAATACTGAGGAGTTGCCCGATTTCGGCGTGTAAACCGGCGTCGGTGCCGGCCAGGTGTCGCAGGAGCGCAACGAGGATGCACAGGGTTGTGAGGCGCTGCTGTCCGTCGATGATGTCTACGTTGTCTCCGTTGGGTTGTTCGACGAGGACAATCGATCCCAGGAAGTAGTCGCCGTCGTTTGTGCGCCAAGCGTCTAGGAGGTCGTTGACGAGAGCGGTCGCTTGCTGTTCTTCCCACACGTAAGGGCGTTGGAAATCGGGGATCTGATACTGCCTGTTTCCGGTGAGCAGCTGCTCAATGGTCTTCTGGCTCGTCGAGAGGGTCATAACGCTACATCCTCATAGTGACAGAAACTACTTCATGAGGAAGTATAACGAGATTTGCTCGGTATGTGTCCGCACCAATGAGGCCGGGCTTTCCGCTGTTTTGTTCGGTTATGTGCACGGGCAAACGGCTATAGCATGGAGGGGTGAGCGCGGGGTATCGCGGTCAATGCGGCCGGAGTGAATGAGGGGCTTCGATGGACACCATCAGGAAAGCGGATAGCCGCCGCGGGCGGATCGCTACGAGGTTGCGGGCCTCGCGTGGCTCGCCGAGGCCTCGGACCCTGGGGCCGCCGTCGTGCCCGTGCTCGATCACGGCGCGACGTGGCTTGAGGAGCCCCGCCTGGTCTCCATCGCCCCAACTCCCAAGGCTGCCGAAGACTTTGGCCGCGCCCTCGCCCAGACGCACGCTGCCGGAGCCAGCCACCTGGGCGCGCCGCCGCCCGGATTCGAGGGCGATGGCTGGATGGGGGAGGCCCACCTCTCGCTGCCCGGTCAACCAAGCCCGGCCCCGACCTCGTCCCGAGGAGACTCCTGGGGCGCTTTCTACGCGCGCGAGCGCATCGCCCCCTACGCCGACGACCGCACCTTCACGGCCGCCGAACGAACGCTCATCGACAAGCTCTGCGAACGCCTCGAATCGGGCGCGCTCGACCACGGGCAGCCGCGCCTCGTCGAAGACATGAAGACGCGCCAGAACAATATCGGTGCCGCCCGCACCCACGGCGACCTGTGGAGCGGCAACGTCATGTGGACCCCCGAAGGGGCCGTCCTCATCGACCCCGCCGCGCAAGGCGGCCACGCCGAGGAGGACCTCGCGGCCCTCGCCGTCTTCGGCTGCCCGCACTACGAACGTATACTCGCCGCCTATCACGAGGCCTCGCCCCTGGCGGACGGCTGGCGCGAACGCATCGCCCTGCACCAGATGCACATCATCATGATCCACTGCGCTGTCTTCGGGCGCTCCTACGTGCCCGAGGCCATGGCGATCGCCCGTAGGTACGCATAGACCGCGCCTCCCCCCACGTTTCCGCGCGCGCATGCGTGGGGACGAGGAGGGAGGCGTGGTATCGCGTGAAGGCTGAGAGCCTCAGGCGCGGGCGTCGTAGTGCTGCAGACCCGAATCCTCTCGCGAGCCGCCCTGGCCGTCGCCCACGTCGTGGTAGTCGTGGATCCACTCCAGGCGGCGCACCCACTTGACCATCTTGTAGCCGTGCTGGGAATCGGCGCGCAGGCGTAGAGGGCCGCCGTAGACCTCGGGCAGAGGCTCGTCGTTCATGCCCCAGGCGAGGATGCACTCGTCGTCGTCGATCATTGACGGGTCGATGCACTCGTAGTAGGGCTCGGTTGGGCGCCCGTCGTAGGTGTGCCCGACGTGTCCGAAGGAGGTGGCCATCAGGTAGCGTGCGCCCTCCGTGGGCGTGACCTGCTCGAGGAGATCCTTGAGGCGGATGCCCTCCCACTTCGCGATGCCTGTCCATCCCTGCATGCAGGTGTGCATCGTAATGTTCGTGACCTTGCCCAGGGCCTTCAGCTCGTCGATGGAGAAGGACTTCTCCTGCTCGACCAGGCCGCCGATCTCGAGGCGGAAGTCCTTGAAGTCGTCTTCGCGCAGGGCGATGTACTCCTCGGACTGTTCCTTTGTCGGCGGGCGCGTGTTGACCCAGTGGAACGGGGAAATGTCGTCCTCGGTGAAGGTCTTCTTCGCGACCTGACGCGACTTCAGGCGGTCGAGCGTGAGGGCTCGAATCGGCTGCGTGGCACCCCAGATCCAGCGCTGGGTGCGGCGCAGGTTCGACAGGGACCAGTAGGAGGCTCCGATCCACAGGGCGATGGCCACGACGATGCCGATGATCAGCATGGTGACAGCCTGAGCGAATCGCGCTGCCGAGATGTCGTCGTAGTTTTCGCCGAGCATCATGTGCGCGATGTTGTACTTCGGGTGGACGATGAACACGAGCGCGACGTGCATGACCACGAAGAAGCAGTAGAACGCCATGCCCAGGAAGTGGATCGAACGCGCCGTTTGGCGGTTGCGGAAGATCTTGACATACCCGGGGAAGCGCCCCGCGAAGGTGGGGGACATGATGGGGCCGGTCGCGATCATGAGGGGCGCGACGATAAAGACGACCGTGAAGTACATGAGCTTCTGGAGGGCGTCATACGGCTGGAAGTGCTCGATGGAGGGAATCTGCAGGCCCATGTAGATCTTGGCGCTCTCCCAGGCCTCGGGGAAGATGGACCACGAGGTGGGGACGATGCGTCGCCACTGGCCTGTCCCGAAGAGGAGGGCAACGTAGACGAAGCCGTTGACGAGCCAGATGGCCGTGACGAGCGCATGCCACGCGCGGCCCAGGCCGATCTGTCCGCGTCCAGGCAGGGAGATCAGCGGGTGGAGGTTGCGCTGGTCGTCGCGCGCCGTGAACTCGCCGGGGACGGTCGACACCTTGTCCTTCGTGAACTTGAGCCACTCGGATCCGGGCGTGCAGTGATTGTTCCAGTACAGACGTGGGTGTGATGCGAGGACCTCCCAGCCGGAGCGGATGAGGAAGCCCATCATGATGAAGTTGATGAAGTGGGTGATCCTCAGCCAAGCGGGAAAGTGTCGAGGTCGACGGCACCGGCTGCGCTAGCCATTGCTGCGAGCGCATGCATTGCGGTTCCTCCTGTGTGGCGTGAACGATAGAACGCCTCGCATATTAGAGGGGAGAATACGCGCAAAATTAGGTGTCAAGTTGCGGTGTGGCGCAACACCGTACAAGTTGCACGCTTGTCAAGCTGTATTTGAGAGGGTAAATGCCAGTATTTTTGAAAAGAAGATGTTGACAAAAGTGGGGTTGAGCCATGAAAAACGAGGCCGGGGCTAGGTCGTGCGGTGACCCAGCCCCGGCCTCGTCAGGACAGGACGGCGAACTACGGGCGCGGAATGTTGCGCATGTTCGAGGTCGCCATCGAGAAAGCCTCAGCGATGCCGCCGTTGAGCACGATCTTGCTCATCGCCGTCGCGAAACCAACCACCTGTCCGCCCGTGATGGCCGGAGGCAGCGACAGAGCGTTCGGGTCGGTGATGACCTCGACGAGGGCGGGGCCGGGGGCGTCGAACGCCTCGCGATAGGCGTCCGTCAGGCGTGACGCATCCTCGACGCGCTCCGCGTGGAAACCAATTGCGCGGGCAACCTCCGCGTAATTCGTGTCGGGCACGTCAGTCTGGAAGTCCGGAATGCCGTTGACCAGCATCTCCAGCTTGACCATGCCCAGCGTCGAGTTATTTAACACAACCACCTTGACGGGCAGGTTGTACATCTTCGCGGTGATGAGCTCGCCCAGCAGCATCGACAGGCCGCCGTCGCCCGACACGGACACGACCTGACGATCCGGGAACGCAACCTGCGCGCCCAGCGCCATCGGCAGCGCGTTGGCCATGGAGCCGTGCAGGAACGAACCGATGAGGCGACGCGTCCCCAGCGGATCGAGGTAGCGTGCCGTCCACACGTTGCACATGCCGGTGTCTGCCGTGATGATCGCGTCCTTGGCGGCCGTTTCGTTGAGCAGGTGAGCGGCGTACTCGGGGTGAATCGGGTGCATCTTCTCCACGTTGCGCGTGTAGGCGCCAACCGGCGCATGCATGATCTCCGCATGCTTCTTGAGCTTGCGCTTCAAGAACGAATCGGAACGATCCTGACGCAGATGGGGCATCAGCGCCTCAATGAAGGGCTTGACCTGCGAGTGGATAGCGAGGCCGACGTCGGTGCGACGACCTAACTTCTCAGCGTGCGTATCGACCTGAATCGTGGGGGTGGAGGGCAGGAACTGGTCGTAGGGGAAATCCGTGCCCAGCAGGATCAGCACGTCGGCGTCGTTCATGCCCTCCGCGGCCGCGCCGTAGCCCAGCAGGCCGGTCATGCCCACGTCGAATGGGTTGTCGTACTGGATGAAGTGCTTGCCGCGCAGCGTGTGGCCGATGGGGGCCTTCAGGGCGTCGGCCAGCGCAATGACCTCGTCGTGAGCGCCTTCGACGCCCGCACCCGCGAAGATCGCGACCTTGTCCGCCTTGTTGAGCAGGGCGGCCGCCTCTTCGATATCGGTCGCGTTGGGCGCAAGCGTCGCGGGGCGCGCGGGCGCGTACGTGGGAACGTGGTCAACCGCCTTCAGGTCGGACACGTCACCGGGCAGCGTAATGACCGAGACGCCGCCCAAGCCGACCGCGTGACGGATCGCCGAGTTTACGGTGCGCGGCGACTGCGCCGCGGAGGAGATGAGCTCGTTGTAGACCGAGCACTCCTCGAAAATGCGGTCCGGGTGCGTCTCCTGGAAGTACGTCGAACCGATTTGCACGCTGGGAATGTGCGAGGCAATGGCCAGGACGGGCGCGCCCGTGCGGTTCGCGTCGTACAGGCCGTTGATGAGGTGAAGGTTGCCCGGGCCGCACGAGCCCGCGCACACAGCCAGCTTGCCCGTCAGCTGTGCTTCCGCCGACGCTGCGAACGCCGCCGCCTCCTCGTGGCGCACGTGAATCCAGTCGATGCCGCCCTTCTTGGAACCGCCGGTCTTACGCACGGCGTCGACGATGGGGTTGAGGGAATCACCGACGATTCCGTAGATGTGGTGGACGCCCGCGTCGACGAGCTGCTCGACGATCTGTTCTGCGACGTTCATGCCGCCTCCTTATTTTCCGTGGCTATGACCTGATAAAATAATCGTAGGTGCGACTAAGGTCCCATGTCGCTTCGGAGTGAGCAACAGATCGTTCCGGGGTGGCAGGTGGAGCGATGTGAAACCTGTCCGGTAGGATGGCATCGCCCCAATAGCTCAGTCGGTCAGAGCAGCGGACTCATAATCCGTGGGTCGTCGGTTCAAGCCCGACTTGGGGCACCGCCACCCAAGCCCGGGTTCCGCCGCCGCCCGGCGGGTTTGAAAGGTGCCGGGATCCACCCGCCCATCCCGTCGGGGGTGGGCATGAGGTCTGCGGGCTCGATGCCAACGTGAGCTGCCAATAGCGGTCGCTCGTACGCGTTGGTTCCCTAGCTGGTCTCTCCAAGTTTGACGCACCACAGGTCTTTGTTGCGCGCGTAGATGAGAGTGGCGAGCGTTTCGATGGGGCCGTCAGTAGTAAGGTCTGCGAAAGCCTCGGCGATTCTACCGGTTATGTAGCCGATCATGACATCATCGTGATAGATAGAAAGATCGGGGGTGATGACAATCCGGAGTCTGTGTCGGGAGCCGCCTGTGGCACCAAGTCGATCAGCAACATTGATGAGGATGTGTTGGGTGGTCTCGACACCGGCTATCCAGCAATTTGGGATATCGAGCGCGTTCACGTACCGCGCGTAGCTGGCACCAAGCGCACCGTCGTCGCTGTTATCAACGGCGGCGTTCGTATCGATATTGTCGATAATTTCTTTCGTTTCGTGAAGCGCCTGGACCGTAGAAGGTAGTTCTCGGCGTGCTTCCAGCTCGCCGATAGTGTCGATGAATGCACGAACGAACCGTGCTAAGAAGACATGAACGTCGCCGTCATTTCCAAGGCGTGCTAGTTCCTTATTAACTCGCTCCTCGAAACGTGTCGTGATGGGTCCATTACTCACTTCTGGGATCCTCTCGTCTGGGATTCGAAAGACTGATGGATGGCGGTTGTATAACCAACACTCATAGTTTCTCCTCTCGGCTGTGAGAGAAGTGTGTCTATCCATTTTGTGAGCGTATCAAACTGTCATGATGTGCCCAGTAAAACCCTGACCGTGTACGGGGTGTCCATTGACCTGTGCTGCCAGGTGGTGCACGCATGCCATCGTAAACACGGAAAGTAAACCTGTGTACCGAGTTCTGTCAGGTGTACCGCGTGGTCGTAGTAGTGGCTGGGTGTCTCTCTGGGTATTGTCATGTAACTACGAACCGCTTATCGGGCCTGTCGCGTATGGCGGTGATATCTGTAGCTGTCCGTTGAAGTAATAGCCCACGCGCGTCGCAAGTGCTGTGGCGCGGGCAGGCTGCTCAGATGTGGGTCGCCGGTTCAAGCCCGACTTGGGGCACCGTCACCTCGTCACCTCATCAGTGCAACCGTGTCGGACGATTTATGCACAAGGCTGCATAGGGCACACGGTCGCCCTGTACGCGACGAAGGGGGGCTTAGTCCGTCAGTGAGTGTGTCTTACGTTACGAACCTGGCAGTGCGCCGAGATTCACGGCTGTCACGAACATCCACACGCAGACGAAGGCCGCTACCGAGGACGCCACGAAAGCTGCGATCGCTGCACCAATATGAAAGCCGACGGACGGATTCATGCGTCTGACGCACACGACGTAGAGGGCATGGATCAAGCAATTCCACCACAGAGTCCCCAGAAACAGAAACGGCATGATCAGAGACTTGGGGGCACCATGGTCGACTGCCTGTTCGTAGAGCCGCACAATGGCGACAGTAGCGGCCGCAAGAAACGCCAGACTCGGCAGTGCCCACAAGCGCCACCACCTCCAATGCCACCCGCTGTCCTCCGGCATAGCTACAGCGCCATGGGTGCGCCATGGGTTCACTGGGTCGTTCGCGCCCGGGTAAACGATCGGTTCGAGGTAGCTTAAATCCTCGTGTGTAGGTGCTGGCGATGCGACGGGTGCTGGCTCAGCTGTGTGTGTGCGCGGCCCCGTTCCTCCTCGAGAGCCATGATCACTGCCCACTCCTCGTCAATCGACAAGGCGCGAGGTGCTGCTGGGTCACCGCCAACCCGTGAGGGGGTGGGCGGGCTTGGTTCGCGGTGAGATTCGTCGTCGATGCTCATACCTTAATATAGTGCCCCGTTGCGTATACATCTGAGTCCATCTCGCTCAGGCGTGCGAATCGGTCACGATGTCATAGCCTGTCACTGTGGAGCCTCACAATGTTCCTTTCCACATGCCTGTGCGACTGACGCATCCTCAACGGGGTTGAGCAACGTCATCTGCTGGACTTTCGTAGTGTCCGAGTTTCGGGGTTTCCGGGCTTCGTATTACTGCGGCGTAAGAGCGCTCGATACGGGTGTCATCACCCAGATGGGCTGCAGCGGTGCCGTGAGGTTCCGGCGATGCTCGAGATCGGGTGACGTGTGGCGTCGATGCGGATAGGTTGTTCCTTCCTGGATAGGTTATGAGCATCCGGATAGGTTAATAAGCTATCCGGATGTGCGTTACCTATCCCAATGTGCGTTACCTATCCGGGTGTGCCCGCACTCGGGACCTGAGGGACGAGTGCGAAACGCTGTGGTGCATGTTCATATGGCGATGACTCATGAGTCATGGGCATGAATTCCTGTATGGTTCGACAGTGCCAACTCGTATCGGCACCGCCACCCAAGCCCGGGTTCCGCCGCCGTCGCGCCTGACGAACGAGCCGGCCACGGCCTCGTTCCGTGAAACCCTGCACATATCACACGCTGCCTTGACTCGCGATGCGACTCACGGTAGCCTGAGTATTTGCGCCTTATCATGCCCGAGGTGACCCGTATCCAGCCGTCGTAACAGGCGCTTGACGGACCAGGACGCGTCAGATAATGGGTGATAAGGCAGCGTGCGCACCGATCATGCAGGGAAGGATCCCCTTTGGCTGCCAACAGCACCGCCAAACAGCCCAAGCACCGCGTCTCGTTCGCCAAGCTTTTCGTGAACCCCTCCAGGCCCCCAATCTGCTGGGCCTGCAGGTCGAAAGCTTCGACTGGCTGCTGGGCAACGACGCGTGGAAGGCCCGCGTCGAAGCCGCACAGGCATCGGGCCAAGGCGACGTTCCGGACGTCTCCGGCCTCGAAGAAATCTTCCACGAGATTTCCCCCATCGAGGACGTCGCAGGCACCATGAGCCTGTCGTTCCACGACCACCGCCTCGAATCCCCCAAGTACTCCATGGAGGAAGCCAAGGCGAAGGACTACACGTACTCCGCACCGATGTACGTGACCGCCGAGTTCATGAACTATGAGACCGGCGAAATCAAGTCCCAGACCGTGTTCATGGGCGACTTCCCGCTCATGACCCCCCGCGGCACCTTCATCATCAACGGCACCGAGCGTGTCGTCGTCTCCAGCTCGTGCGTTCCCCCGGCGTGTACTTCGAGAAGCTCTCGGACCGCTCGTCGGATAAGGAAACCTTCGGCGCGAAGGTCATCCCCTCCCGTGGCGCATGGCTCGAGTTCGAGATCGACAAGCGCGACGCCGTGGGCGTGCGCATCGACCGCAAGCGTAAGCAGTCGGTGACCCACTTCCTCAAGGCCGTCGGCATGACCGAATCCGAGATTCGCGACACATTCGCCGACTACCCCGTCCTCCTCGAGACCCTCGAGAAGGACACGGTCGCCACGCAGGAAGAGGCCCTGCTCGACATCTACCGCAAGCTGCGCCCCGGCGAGCCCGCGAACGTCGACGCCGCCCAGACGCTGCTCAACAACTTCTACTTCGACTCTCGTCGCTACGACCTCGCCAAGGTCGGCCGCTACAAGATCAACAAGAAGCTGGCCATCGAAGCCGACCCCAAGGCCTCGACCCTGTCCCTCGAGGACATCGTCGCGACCGTCAAGTACCTGCTCGCCCTGCACCAGGGCGACAAGACCTTTCGCCGGCACCCGTCACGGCGAGCCGGTCGAGGTCCGCGTTGAGGTCGACGACATCGACAACTTCGCCAACCGTCGCATCCGCGCCGTCGGCGAGCTCATCCAGGGCCAGGTCCGCACCGGCCTCGCCCGCATGGAGCGCACCGTGCGCGAGCGCATGACCACCCAGGAGACGGACTCGATCACGCCCCAGACGCTGATCAACATCCGCCCCGTCGTGGCCGCGATCAAGGAGTTCTTCGGAACCTCCCAGCTCTCGCAGTTCATGGACCAGAACAACCCCCTCGCCGGCCTGACCCACAAACGTCGTCTGTCGGCCCTGGGCCCCGGCGGTCTGTCCCGTGACCGCGCGGGCATGGAAGTTCGAGACGTCCACCCCTCGCACTACGGTCGTATGTGCCCGATCGAGTCCCCTGAAGGCCCGAACATCGGCCTCATCGGCTCGCTCGCAACCTTCGCGCGCATCAACCCCTTCGGCTTCATTGAGACGCCCTACCGCGTCGTCAAGGACGGCAAGGTCACCGACGAAATCCGCTACCTCACCGCGGACGACGAGAAGGGCCACTATATCGCCCAGGCCTCGTCGCCCCTCGAGGCCGACGGTTCCTTCGCCGAGCACGACGTCCTGTGCCGTGTCGCCGGCGACGACCCGACCCTGATCGCCCGCGATCGCGTCGACTACATGGACGTCTCCGCACGTCAGATGGTGTCCGTCGCCGCGGCGTTCATCCCCTTCCTCGAGCACGACGACGCGAACCGAGCCCTCATGGGCGCGAACATGCAGCGTCAGGCCGTGCCGCTGCTCACCACGGAAGCCCCGCTGGTCGGCACCGGCATGGAGATGCGCGCCGCGCACGACTCCGGCGAAATGATCCTCGCCGCGCACTCCGGTGTCGTCTCCGAGGTCTCCGCGGACCTGATCGTCGTCTCCACGGACGAGGGCGGCCGCGACTCCTACCGCCTCGAGAAGTTCGAGCGCTCCAACCCCGGTAACTGCACCAACCAGCGCGTTATCGTGGACGAGGGCGACCGCGTCGAGGTCGGCGACGTCCTGGCCGACGGCCCCGCCACCTCCAACGGTGAGGTCGCGCTCGGCAAGAACCTCCTCGTCGCCTACATGTCGTGGGAAGGCCTCAACTACGAGGACGCCATCATCCTGAGCCGCCGCGTCGTGGAAGAGGACATCCTCACCTCGATCCACATTGAGGAGTACGAGGTCGACGCCCGCGAGACCAAGCTCGGTGAGGAAGAGATCACCCGCGATATCCCCAACGTCTCCGAGGAATCCCTCGCTGACCTGGACGAGCGCGGCATCATCCGCATCGGCGCCGAGGTCACCGCCGGCGACATCCTCGTCGGTAAGGTCACCCCGAAGGGCGAGACCGAGCTGACCTCCGAAGAGCGCCTCCTGCGCGCCATCTTCGGCGAGAAGGCGCGCGAGGTGCGCGACACCTCCCTGCGCGTCCCCCACGGCGAAGAGGGCATCGTCATCGGCGTCCGCGAATTCAACGATGACGAAGACGACCTCAACCCCGGCGTCCGCCAGACCGTGCGCGTCTACGTCGCCCAGCGACGCAAGATCACGATCGGCGACAAGATGGCCGGCCGCCACGGTAACAAGGGCGTCGTGTCCAAGATCCTCCCGGTCGAGGACATGCCCTTCCTCGCCGACGGCACGCCCGTCGACATCATCCTCAACCCGCTGGGTGTCCCCGGCCGAATGAACGTCGGCCAGGTTCTCGAGTACCACCTCGGTTGGCTCGCCCACCAGGGCTGGGATGCCTCGGCCGCTGTCGAGGCCGGCGAAGAGTGGGCAGCGCACCTGCCCGCCGACGGCATCAAGACCGAGCCTGGCACGCCCGTTGCTACCCCCGTGTTCGACGGCCTCGAGGCCGACGAGCTCGCGGGCCTGCTGCGCAACGTGAACCCGAACCGCGACGGCGACGTCCTCACCAACTACGAGGGCAAGGCGCGCCTGTTCGACGGTCGCTCCGGCGAGCCGTTCCCGTACCCGATCTCGGTGGGCTACACCTACATGCTCAAGCTCCACCACCTGGTCGATGACAAGATCCACGCCCGCTCCACGGGCCCGTACTCGATGATCACGCAGCAGCCGCTGGGCGGTAAGGCCCAGTTCGGCGGCCAGCGCTTCGGCGAGATGGAGGTGTGGACCCTGAAGCCTACGGCGCCGCCTACGCCCTCCAGGAGCTGCTGACCATCAAGTCGGACGACACCACCGGCCGCGTCAAGGTGTACGAGGCCATCGTTAAGGGCGAGGACATCCCCGAGCCCGGCATCCCCGAGTCCTTCCGAGTCCTCATCCAGGAAATGCGCTCGCTGTGCCTGAACGTCGAAGCTCTCGACGCGGCCGGCAACGTCATTGACCTGCGTGAGCAGGACGAAGACTTCAATGCGCGTGAGGATCTGGGCATCACCCTTGATGCTCGTCCGAACGCTGCGGCGACCATCGATGCGATCTGATAGGGAGAGATAACTTTGCTGGACGCCAAAACGTTCGACAGCCTGAAGATCACCCTGGCCACCGGCGACGACATCGCCGAGTGGAGCCACGGTGAGGTCAAGAAGCCGGAGACCATCAACTACCGTACGCTCAAGCCCGAGCGCGACGGCCTGTTCGGTGAGCAGATCTTCGGCCCCACCCGCGACTGGGAGTGCGCGTGTGGCAAGTACAAGCGCGTGCGCTACAAGGGCATCATCTGCGAAAAGTGCGGTGTCGAGGTCACTCGCTCGCGCGTTCGTCGTGAGCGCATGGGACACATCGACCTGGCCGCCCCCGTCACGCACATCTGGTACTTCAAGGGTGTTCCCTCGCGCCTGGGCTACGTGCTCAACCTTGCGCCCAAGGACCTCGAGAAGGTCATCTACTTCGCTGCCTACATGATCACCGAGGTCGACGAAAAGGGTCGCCACGAGGATCTGGCTGAACTGCGCGCCGAACTCGAGGTGCAGAAGAAGCAGATGGAGAACAACCGCGACGCGACGATCAACGACTTCGCGGAGCAGCTTGAGTCCGACATGGCCGCCCTGGAAAAGGACGGCGCCTCGCAGGCCGAGCGCGAGCGCGCTCGCAAGCAGGGCGAACGCGAGATGGCCAAGATCCGCCGCCGCTTCGACGGCGACATTGAAGGCTCGAGGCCGTGTGGGAGCGCTTCAAGGACCTCAAGGTCGGCGACCTCGAGGGCGACGAGCGCCTCTACCGCGCGATGGTGGCCCGCTACGGCACCTACTTCAAGGGTGACATGGGCGCTGCCGCCATCCAGAAGCGCCTGGAGACCTTCGACCTGGAGGCCGAGGTCGCCGCGCTGCGTCAGACCATCGCCTCCGACTCCGGCCCTCGCAAGGCCCGCGCCATCAAGCGCCTGAAGGTCATCAACGCCTTCGTCGCGACCGGCAACTCGCCGGCCTCGATGGTCCTCACCAAGATCCCCGTGATCCCGCCGGACCTGCGCCCGATGGTTCAGCTGGACGGTGGCCGCTTCGCGACCTCCGACCTCAACGACCTGTACCGTCGCGTCATCAACCGCAACACCCGACTCAAGCGTCTGCTCGAGCTGGGTGCCCCCGAGATCATCGTCAACAACGAGAAGCGCATGCTTCAGGAGTCCGTTGACGCCCTCTTCGACAACGGCCGCCGTGGCCGCCCCGTCGCTGGCCCGGGCAACCGTCCGCTGAAGTCGATCTCGGACATGCTCAAGGGTAAGCAGGGTCGTTTCCGTCAGAACCTGCTCGGAAAGCGCGTCGACTACTCGGGTCGTTCCGTTATCGTCGTCGGCCCGCAGCTGCAGCTGCACCAGTGTGGTCTGCCCAAGCAGATGGCACTGGAGCTGTTCAAGCCCTTCGTCATGAAGCGCCTGGTTGAGAAGAACTACGCGCAGAACGTCAAGGCCGCCAAGCGCAAGGTTGAGCGTCAGCGCCCCGAGGTGTGGGACGTCCTCGACGACGTCATTCGCGAGCACCCCGTGCTGCTGAACCGTGCACCTACGCTGCACCGCCTCGGCATTCAGGCGTTCGAGCCCCAGCTGATTGAGGGTAAGGCTATCCAGCTGCACCCCCTCGCCTGTGGCGCGTTCAACGCCGACTTCGACGGCGACCAGATGGCAGTCCACCTGCCGCTGGGCGCTGAGGCGCAGGCCGAGGCCCGCATCCTCATGCTGTCGACGAACAACATCCTCAAGCCCTCCGACGGCCGCCCCGTGGCCATGCCGTCGCAGGACATGATCATCGGTCTGTTCCACCTGACCTCGAACCCCGACCCGTCGGTCCCGGTCGAGAAGGACGAAGACGGAAACCCCGTGGTTCCGTACTTCTCCAGCCAGGCGGAAGCACAGATGGCGTTCGATGCCGGCAACCTGGACCTGAACGCGACCGCGCGCATCCGTTTCGCCGACGGCACCGTGCCGCCCGAGGGCTGGGAAGCCCCCGAGGGCTGGGAGAGTGGCGACGAGCTGATCCTCGAGACCAGCCTCGGCCGCGCGATCTTCAACGAGCAGCTGCCCACCGACTACCCGTTCGTCAACGAGGTCGTCGGCAAGAAGCAGCTCGGCAACATCGTGAACACGCTGACCCAGCGTTACCCGAACGTGCTCGTGGCGGACTGCCTCGACGCGCTGAAGTCGGCTGGCTTCCACTGGTCGACCTGGTCGGGCATCACGATTGCGTTCTCCGACATTCAGGCCTCGCCGCGTAAGCGCGAGATCCTGGCCCGCTACGAGGCCAAGGCCGCCGAGATCGTCGAGCAGTTCGAGACGGGTATCATCCTCGAGGAGACCCGCTACGAGGAGCTCGTGAAGCTGTGGCTGCAGTGCACCGAAGAGGTCGCTGAGGACATGCGCGCGAACTTCACCGAGCGCAACACCGTGTACCGCATGGTGAACTCGGGTGCCCGTGGTAACTGGTCGCAGGTTCAGCAGATCGCCGGTATGCGTGGCCTCGTGTCCGACCCGAAGCAGAAGCTGATCGAGCAGCCCATTAAGGCGAACTACCGCGAGGGCCTGACGGTTCTCGAGTACTTCATCGCCACGCACGGCGCCCGTAAGGGTCTGGTCGATACGGCTCTGCGTACCGCCGAGTCGGGCTACCTGACCCGTCGTCTGGTCGACGTCTCGCAGGACGTTATCGTCCGCGAGGCCGACTGTGGCACCCGTGCCGGCCTGAAGATCGACATCGCTCACAAGAACGAGTTCGGTGAGTGGGAGGCGTCCGAGACCATCGAGACGACCGCCTACGCCCGTAACCTTGCCCGTGACGCGGTGAACGAGGCCGGAGAGGTCGTCATGCCCGCGGGTACCGACCTGGGTGACGACCAGCTCGCCGAGCTCGTCGCAGCCGGCGTTGCGCAGATCGTTGTCCGTTCCGTCCTGACCTGTGAGTCGCAGGTCGGCACCTGTGCGGCCTGCTACGGTCGCTCGCTGGCCACCGGCAAGCAGGTCGACATCGGCGAGGCCGTCGGCATTATCGCCGCCCAGTCGATTGGCGAGCCCGGCACGCAGCTGACGATGCGTACGTTCCACACCGGTGGTGCCGCCTCCGCTGCGGATATTACGCAGGGTCTGCCCCGTGTCCAGGAACTCTTCGAGGCCCGCAGCCCGAAGGTCGAGGCGAAGATGAACGAGGCCGCCGGCCGCGTCCACATCGACGACGAAGACCCGAGCGCGCGTAAGGTCGTCATCACCCGTGACGACGGCAAGGAAGACCTGGTCATCGAGGTCTCGCGTCGCCAGAAGCTCCTCGTCTCCGAGGGCCAGCACATCGAGGCCGGCACCCCGCTGACCGAGGGCCAGCTGGACCCCAAGGAAATCCTGCGCATCATGGGCCGCAACGTGTCCCAGAAGATGCTCGTGGACGAGGTCCAGAAGGTGTACCGCGACCAGGGCGTGGGCATTCACGCCAAGCACATCGAGGTCATCGTCCGTCAGATGCTGCGCCGCGTCACCATCCTGGAGCCCGGCGACACGACGTTCATGCCCGGCGAGCTCGTCGACCGCATGGCGTACCTGACGCAGAACCGTCGCGTCGCAGCCGAGGGCGGTCAGCCCGCCTCCGGTCGCCAGATGCTGATGGGCATCACGAAGGCGTCGCTGGCCACGGATTCGTGGCTGAGCGCCGCGTCCTTCCAGGAGACCACCAAGGTCCTGACCGAGGCCGCCATGAACGGCAAGTCGGACTCCCTGGTGGGCCTCAAGGAGAACGTCATCCTCGGTAAGCTCATCCCGGCCGGCACCGGCCTGTCGCGCTACAACGACGTCATCGTCGAGCCGACGGCTGAGGCCATGGCGAACTCGAACTACTCCGAGGCCGACTTCGGTGACGGCTCCGTGTCCGAGGACTTCCTCGACGCGCTGGGCGCCATCGACTTTGGCATGAACTTCCGCGAGTAATCCGGTTCGTTCACCTGTGAGGGCCCCGGCCTTGTCCGTGATAACGTGACAAGGCCGGGGCCCCTTGTCGTATCTGTTTGCTTGCCCTGAGAGTGCCGGGGATGTCTCACGGTGACGCAGATTGAGTGCCAGCTGCGACGGTCGAAGATGACAAGTTCAACCATTTGGAAAGCTGACATGCGAATGCTAGATTGGCCGCACCATATCCATCAACGCTTAAGGATGTCTCCTCATGCGCCTGTCCAAGAAACTGGTCATTGCTGCGCTCGGCTCCGCGACCCTCGTCCTCAACCCGTTGGCGGCCCTCGCCGCTGGTCCCACGATTGAGGATACGGACGGACCGCTCGTTCGGATTGCCATCTCCGACACGCTCAACTGCTCGATCAACTACAAGGGCGATAGTTATAACGAGTTCTATAATTCTCGATCCGCGACGGATCCAGCCGACTGTGGAACCTTCCTCGCTGTAGGATCTGAGCTGTTCGGTCCGGGTGAGCTGAAATCTCGTGCGGCGGCATCCATGGGCACGATCGCCTGGACGCCGGTCTCGCAAACGAAGTCAGGAACGGGCACTCAAGCCGATCCGTGGGTCCTCACGACTGTTGTTCGCGGCGGTGGATTCGAGATCACGCAGACGGACACCTACTCAACGGGCAATGAGTTCTACGCGACGACCTCGTCGGTGAAGAATATCTCGGATGCAGCTCAGGACTTTACTCTCTACCACGCGGCGGATTGCTACCTCCAGGACAACGATTACGGCTTCGGCGAGTACGACGCGAACACGGGAACGGTTATCTGCCGAGCGAAGGATCCGGAAACCGGTGAGCATACGGATCGTGGCCGAGTCGAGCAGTTCGTCCCGACGACCGCCGGTTCGAACTACTACTACAGTTCCTTTAACGAGGTCTGGGATAAGCTCAAGGATCGCGCGCCGCTGCCCAACAAGCTCGAGCGAGCAGATTCCAACCGGGACAACGGCATGGCTCTGAGCTGGACTCGTACCCTCGAGCCGAATACGACGGCCGACTACTCCCTCATCACATCCTTCTCGCCGAAGGGCCAGGTCGCGCTGTCCTCCGCGACATGCGCCGTCGCCCAGCCGGGTGCCGACTCCACCGCGACGCGCACCATCGGCGTGACGATCACGAACCCGAACCCGGACGTCAAGTCAGTCCAGACGGTTATCGCGACACTGTCGGACGACGCCACCTACGTTCCCCAGTCGGTCAGCGGTGCCCCCGAGCCGACGGTCGCGGGTAAGGTGCTTACCTTCAAGGATATGGAGCTTCCCGCCAACGGGTCGGTGAAGTTCTCGTTCCTTATCACCGGCAGCGCTGAGGTTACGCCGCTCGTGAAGATCTCGGGGACGACGACGAGTGGCGCAGCCATCGCCGAGTCCGATACCTCGGCGTCTTCGACGTGCGATTTCCCCGAGCTTCCGAAGCCCGAGCAGCCCCAGCCGACCCCCGAGCAGCCCCAGCCGACTCCCGAGCAGCCCCAGCCCACTGCGGAGCAGCCGCAGCCCACTCCCGAGCAGCCGCAGCCCACGGGTGGCACGAGCACTGAAGGCAACAAGCTGGCCAGCACCGGCGCGAACACCCGCGTTGCCATCGCGCTCGTCGGCCTGCTCGGCGTCGCCGGCGTCGGCCTCGTGGTGGCGAGGCGCCGCGCACGCTGATCGTAAATCCGGCCGACAACGGTACAGGGCCCGGTCCCCGCGAGGGGGGGCCGGGCCCTCGCGCATCCCCTGGACTTCACTCGTCGGTGGCGGGGCTGGCGGGGAGACTCACTGTCCGCGTAGGCGGCGAAACCCGCGGGGCACCAGGCTGCCCATTCTGACAGATTGTGCGCGCAATCCGACAGAACGCACGAGGCCCCACGGCGCAGGGCCGACCGTGCGGTTGAATAGGTGGTGGCGGTTCCCATCTGCCCTCTGGTCTGCGGCGACCCATGTCTATGGAGACACTAACGGGGATGGAAAGGGAGCTGATCTAGCTCTGGGATGCAGGGTTTCGGAACTGAAAGAGGACATCAACAATGCTTTCCATCAACTGGTCTGATGTGTGGAAGATGGTTGAGTCGATCAAGGTCCCCTTGATCGTCATCTGACTTGCTCTCCAACGCCACCGCCTTCGGTGACACCGCGGTCGTGACGATCGCCCGCTCGGGTGGCGAGGGCTTCGACCTGCCTCGCAACGTCAACCAGGAAATGGCTGCCAACCCGTACTTCAGCTACACGAACAACTCCGAGGAGGTCGCGGACTTCGAGGATGGCCAGGGCTACCTCGAGCTGACGCGTCCCGAGAAGGTCTTCGGAGACCTTAAAAGGACGAATTCTTTCGCGGCCAAGACTGGCAGACCTTCGAGAGCTTCAAAGCCGACCTCGACGCCTACATCACGCACTGGAACACAGTAAGACGCCAAGTAAAGCTCAAGGGCCTGACCCCGGCAGAATACCGGGATCAGGCCCTACGGGAAGCCGCATAACGGCTACCATTAAACGCGTCCAAGTTTCGGGGCGCAGTTCAGCTACGCCTACGCGGGCCGTAACTTCGAGTACTTCTCGGAGGACCCGGTCCTGGCTGGAACGCTGGTCGCCGAGGAGATCAAGGGTGCGCAGGCCAAGGGCGTGTACGCCTTCCTCAAGCACTTCGCCCTCAACGATCAGGAAACGAACCGTACGCACATGCTGGCGACCTGGACGAACGAGCAGGCGATGCGCGAGATCTACCTGCGTTCCTTCGAGATCGGCGTCAAGGACGGCGGCGCGCACGCGATCATGAGCGCGTTCAACTACATCGGCCCCAAGTACGCGGGCGCGAACTCGGCGCTGCTGCAGACCGTCCTGCGGGACGAGTGGGGCTTCCGCGGCATGGTCCTGACCGACTACTTCGCCGGCTACGGCTACCAGAACGCAGACCAGATCACCCGGGGTGGCGGCGACATGATGCTCGCGACGATCGACATGCCGATCGCGACGATCGACATGCCGATCGCGACGGTCAACGTGCAGGACGCGGCGGGCGTGACCGCGCTGCGGGGTGCCTCGCACAACATCCTCTACACGGTCGCAAACTCGTGGATGTACGAGAACGGCCAGCCCGAGGTCACCCGCAACACGTGGGAGTACACCACCTGGGTGGCGGCAGGCGCCGCGATCCTCGCGCTGCTCGGACTTGAGCTGGTGGCGATCCGCCGCTACCGCGCCCGCAAGGACGAAGCCGTGATCACCGTCGAGCCCGCCGCCTCCATCGACGAGGCCGGGGCTGACAAGGCGGAGGAGTGACCGATCCGGGATCAACCGGACGGAGCATGATCCCCGGGTGGCATTGAGTGCCGTTCACCCGTGGGGGAGGGGGCCCGCAGGCAAGCGCCTGCGGGCCCCTCTGCATGCCTGTTCGTGCGGCTCACATGTGGCGCGCGGTGGGCGCACCGACAATGATTACAAGGGTGCCTGCGCCACCCGCAGACGACAGGTGATCCCCGTAGTCTGCCCCGGCCTCGTCGATGAGGGGGGAACCACAATGCACCCCCTTTGACGAATGGCGACGTTTCCCACTATCCTTAAAGGCGGTTCCCGCTTCTGTGGAACCTCTGTGCCCGGGAAACCGGGAGCGGGCTCCGTCCGTCGGAGCTCCGGGCGTCATTCTCTGACCCTCGTGGTTATCATGGCGCGCCGGCCCCCAGGCGGACACGTGTGCCCACACGGGGGTGAACGCAGTCGCGGAAGACTGACAATCAGGGCCGCCCCTTGAAGCGAGGGGAGGCCGCCGACGGAAAGAAACTGGAGACCCAGTGCCTACCATTCAGCAGCTCGTCCGCAAGGGACGTGTCTCGAAGCGCGCAAAGGTGAAGACCCCCGCGCTGAAGGGCTCCCCCCAGCGTCGCGGCGTGTGCACCCGCGTGTACACCACCACGCCGAAGAAGCCGAACTCGGCTCTGCGAAAGGTCGCTCGTGTGCGCCTTTCGTCCGGCATCGAAGTCACCGCCTACATCCCCGGTGAGGGCCACAACCTGCAGGAGCACTCGATCGTGCTCGTTCGCGGTGGTCGTGTGAAGGACCTGCCCGGCGTGCGTTACCGCATCGTCCGCGGCTCGCTCGACACCCAGGGTGTCCGCGGCCGTCAGCAGGCTCGTTCCCGTTACGGCGCGAAGAAGGAGAAGAAGTAATGCCTCGTAAAGGGTACCCGCTCCCCGTCGCCCCTCGTCGATGACCCGGTTTACGGCTCCAAGGTCGTGACCCAGCTGGTCAACCGCGTTCTCCTCGACGGCAAGAAGACCGTCGCCGAGCGCATCGTCTACGGCGCACTTGAAACCGTTCGCGAGCGCACCGAGCAGGAGCCCGTCTCTGTGCTCAAGCGCGCTCTCGAGAACATCCGTCCGGCCCTCGAGGTCCGCTCCCGCCGTGTCGGTGGCGCGACCTACCAGGTCCCCGTCGAGGTTCGCCCCGCGCGCGCCACGACGCTGGCCCTGCGCTGGCTGGTCGACTTCTCGCGTCAGCGCCGCGAGAAGACCATGACCGAGCGTCTCGCCAACGAGATCCTCGACGCCTCCAACGGCCTCGGTGCCGCTGTGAAGCGCCGTGAGGACATGCACAAGATGGCTGAGTCCAACCGCGCCTTCGCGCACTACCGCTGGTGATTTAAAGACGAGGCCTGGGCAACCGGGCCTCGTCTCACGCAGCAAGAACACCCATTACTTCGAACGAAGGAACCACACTCGTGGCACTAGAGGTGCTGACGGATCTCAACAAGGTCCGCAACATTGGCATCATGGCTCACATCGATGCCGGCAAGACGACCGTGACCGAACGAATCCTGTTCTACACGGGCATCAACTACAAGATCGGCGAGACGCACGACGGCGCCTCGACGACCGACTGGATGGAACAGGAAAAGGAACGCGGCATCACGATTACGTCCGCCGCCGTTACCTCTTTCTGGAACGGTAACCAGATCAACATCATTGACACCCCCGGTCACGTTGACTTCACCGTTGAGGTTGAGCGCTCCCTGCGCGTCCTCGACGGCGCTGTCGCCGTGTTCGACGGCAAGGAGGGCGTTGAGCCCCAGTCCGAGACCGTGTGGCGTCAGGCCGACAAGTACGACGTCCCGCGTATCTGCTTCATCAACAAGATGGACAAGATGGGCGCCGACTTCTACTTCTCGGTTGGTACCATCCGCGACCGCCTGCACGCGACCCCGATCGTCATGCAGCTGCCGATGGGTGCTGAGAACGACTTCGTCGGCAACATCGACCTGCTGACCATGGAGGCCCTGACTACCCGGCCAAGGACGACAAGGGCAACGACACGCTCGGCTCCATCGTCGAGCGCGGCCCGATCCCCGCCGAGTACCAGGAAAAGGCTGAAGAGTACCGCGAGGCGCTCGTTGAGGCCGCCGCTGAGGGCTCCGACGAGCTGACCGAGGCGTACCTGGAGAACGGCGAGCTGACGATCGAGCAGATCAAGGAAGGCATCCGCCTCCTGACCATCTCCTCGCGCGCGTTCCCCGTCTACTGCGGTACCGCTCTGCGCAACATGGGCGTGCAGCCCGTCCTCGACGCCGTCGTGGACTTCCTGCCCTCCCCGCTCGACATCGGCGACGTTCGCGGCTTCCTCCCCGGCTCTGAGACCGAGGAAGAGACCGAGGTTCGCAAGCCCGACGAGAACGAAGCCCTTCTCCGCTCTGGCGTTCAAGATTGCCGCTCACCCCTTCTACGGCAAGCTCACCTTCATCCGCGTGTACTCCGGTAAGGTCGAGTCCGGTGCCCAGGTTCTCAACTCGACCAAGGGCAAGAAGGAGCGCATCGGCAAGATCTTCCAGATGCACTCGAACAAGGAGAACCCCGTCGACGTGGCGCACGCTGGCCACATCTACGCGGTGATCGGCCTCAAGGACACCACGACCGGTGACACGCTGTGCGCGCTGGACAAGCCGATCGTCCTCGAGTCGATGACGTTCCCCGCCCCCGTTATCCAGGTCGCCGTCAGCCCAAGTCGAAGGCCGACCAGGAGAAGATGGGCATTGCCATCCAGAAGCTGGCGGAAGAGGACCCGACGTTCACCGTCGAGCTCGACGCCGAGACCGGCCAGACCATCATCGGTGGTATGGGTGAGCTCCACCTCGACATCATCGTCGACCGTATGCGTCGCGAGTTCAAGGTTGAGGCCAACGTGGGTAACCCGATGGTTGCCTACCGCGAAACCATCCGCAAGAAGGTCGAGAAGTACGAATACACGCACAAGAAGCAGACCGGTGGTTCCGGTCAGTTCGCGCGTGTCATCATCGCCCTGGAGCCCCTCCCGGCCGACTCTGAGGAAGAGTACATGTTCGAGGACAAGGTCACCGGTGGCCGCGTTCCTCGCGAGTACATTCCGTCGGTCGACGCGGGCATCAAGGACGCCATGCAGTCCGGCGTTCTCGCCGGCTACCCGATGGTCGACATCAAGGCCACGCTGCTCGACGGCGCCTACCACGAGGTTGACTCCTCCGAAATGGCGTTCAAGGTTGCTGGCTCGATGGCGCTGAAGGAAGCTGCTAAGAAGGCTAACCCCGTCCTCCTCGAGCCGATCATGGCCGTTGAGGTTCGTACTCCCGAGGAGTACATGGGCGATGTCATCGGCGACCTCAACTCTCGCCGTGGCCAGATCAGCTCGATGGACGAGCAGCACGGCGTGCGCGTCGTCAAGGCTCAGGTCCCGCTGTCCGAGATGTTCGGATACGTGGGCGACCTGCGCTCCAAGACGCAGGGCCGCGCTGTCTACTCCATGGAGTTCGACAGCTACGCCGAGGTTCCGCGCGCCGTCGCGGACGAGATCGTCGGCAAGTCTCGGGGCAACTGAGTCCCACCGGGGGCTCGTGGGGCAGGGTGACCTGCCCTGCGAGCCGCCTCACACACAAGTAAACCCAGTAGGTCTCAAGCCCCAGGGGTGTTAAGCTGACACCTAGCCGTAGGCTGAGAATATCTACCCGAGTCCAGGAGGACACAAGTGGCGAAGGCCAAGTTTGAGCGCACCAAGCCGCACGTCAACATCGGCACGATTGGTCACGTTGACCACGGCAAGACGACGCTGACGGCAGCTATCACGAAGGTGCTGCACGACAAGTACCCCGATCTGAACGAGTACACCCCCTTCGATCAGGTCGACAACGCTCCCGAGGAGCGCGATCGTGGCATCACGATCAACGTCTCCCACGTCGAGTACCAGACCGAGAAGCGTCACTACGCGCACGTTGACGCCCCCGGCCACGCCGACTACGTCAAGAACATGATCACCGGCGCGGCCCAGATGGACGGCGCGATCCTCGTGGTCGCCGCCACCGACGGCCCCATGGCCCAGACCCGCGAGCACGTTCTGCTCGCCCGTCAGGTCGGCGTCCCCACCATCCTCATCGCCCTCAACAAGGCCGACATGGTCGACGACGAGGAAATGATGGAACTGGTCGAGGAAGAGTGCCGCGACCTGCTCGAGTCCCAGGACTTCGATCGCGACGCCCCGATCATCCAGGTCTCCGCTCTGAAGGCCCTCGAGGGCGACCCGGAGTGGGTTGCCAAGGTCGAGGAGCTCATGGACGCGGTGGATTCCTACATCCCCACCCCCGAGCGCGACATGGACAAGCCCTTCCTCATGCCGATCGAGGACGTCTTCACGATCACCGGTCGTGGCACCGTCGTCACCGGTCGTGTTGAGCGTGGCAAGCTGCCCATCAACTCCGAGGTCGAGATCCTCGGTATCCGTGAGCCCCAGAAGACCACGGTTACCGGCATCGAGATGTTCCACAAGTCGATGGACGAGGCCTGGGCTGGCGAGAACTGTGGTCTGCTGCTCCGTGGCACCAAGCGCGACGAGGTCGAGCGCGGCCAGGTTGTGGCCGTCCCCGGCTCCATCACGCCCCACACCGAGTTCGAGGGCCAGGTCTACATCCTCAAGAAGGAAGAGGGCGGCCGCCACAACCCCTTCTTCTCGAACTACCGTCCGCAGTTCTACTTCCGTACCACGGACGTGACCGGCGTCATCACCCTCCCCGAGGGCACCGACATGGTCATGCCTGGCGACACCACCGAGATCTCCGTTGAGCTGATCCAGCCCATCGCCATGGAGCCCGGCCTTGGTTTCGCTATCCGTGAGGGTGGCCGCACCGTTGGTTCCGGTCGTGTCACCAAGATCCTGAAGTGACTTTGTTGATCGCCTAGCGATCGCTGAATCTTCAGCAGAGCAGGTCCGCTCGTTTGAGCGGGCCTGCTCTTTTTCATTGCAATTGCCGAGGCCGCGGATGGTTTCCTTGTGTGGTAGTCGTGCAGGTGCGGGGGGCAACCGACGCGGCGAGGGAGAGCCAAAGCGGGGCGGTGGTAGTCGTGCAGGTGCGGGGGCAGTTGCGCTAAGAGAACGGAGTATGAAATGATACTTACCGTGAAATCCTTCAGCACCGCGAAGCGCCGTTTCAAGGCACCCTTTATGGTTCTTCTCCTCGCTCTGAGTTTGCTTCTGCCAGGAGTGTTGCCCCCTCCTGTAGCATTCGCCGCAGGCGGACTCAATCTCGACCTATTCTTGGGAACTTACGATGGGCTCAAGGCCTATGCGAGCGGTGACCCGAATCCAACGCAGAAGTTGGACTACTGGTCTGGTGAGTCAGTCCCGGCGGTCGCCCAGATCGCGGCATCGGGAGAGGACTCCGCCACCGCGCAAGACGTCGCACTCACCCTCACGGTTCCCAAGGTGCGCGACGCGGAGGGCAAGCTACTGATTTCGACCCCGGCGTTCGTGGATTCCGAGCTTGCTGTACAGGCCGGGGGGCGGCACGGCCCGCTCGGAAACAGAGGATGCGTGGATCCTGACGTACACGTTCCCGAGCATGAAGGGCGGTCAGTTCAGCCAGTTGCCCTTCAATTTCTCCTTCCTTGATGGCATCACGCCGAATGGGACAACTGTAACGCCGACGATCGAGCTGAAGGTCGGCGAGGTCACGACAGATACGAAGTCGCTCACGTTTACCGCGAAGTCGGCTGACGCCAATCAGGTCCGCCAGGTCTTCCGCCGCATGGGGGAATACCTTCAGGACAACAAGGTGGATGTCCTTGATGAGAACAATCAGAAGATTGGGGTCACCAAGTTTTACAGTGATACTCGGACCGACCACACGCCAGCGGCGGGTCTCACCACGTACTTCGGCGTGTGCACGCACTCATCAAAGGCCGCGTCAACGTCCGCAAATCAAGGCAATTACCAGTACCATACGATGACGTACGATGTCACCCTCCCCGAGGGGGCTGACGCCGTTGAAACGCTAGCTGTGGGAGCGACGCTCAACCGCGGGTGGGCGTGGGTGGATGACACGCATCGGGTCATGCGCCTTATTCGCTCGTACGATAGTAACTGGACGGTGTGCGAGAAGAATAATGATCATTACGACTACGAGCTGATCTATAGGAACGCGCCCACCGTCGACGCTGATGGCAGTGCTCATCGTTACACGCCTGTCGTTCATGCCACGGCCGACATGGGACTGGCGACGGAGCGGGACGCCGGTACCGCGCAGCTGAGCCACATCTTCGTCGAACAGGTCGTCCCCTTCAACGGGACATCCCGAGTTGTTCAAGGTAAGGCGCTTTTTGGGCATAGCTACGATAACTGGCACTACGACAATGCCTCAGACGGCCATCTGACGATTGATGGCGACACTATCGAATACACTTGGGTCGGCAGGTTGCTAACGCGGATGTCCAAGGTGACGGGTGTCGCGCCCGGAGTCATGGCCTCCGATGAGTATCCTCAGGATCTCCCGGGCTTTCGCTGGGCATTGGAAGTCAGCCAAGACAATAATGGTTCCAGCTACACGGATAAGACCGGAGGAACGCACCACTTCGTCCACGAGGTCGTCGACACGGACCTCGACCCGCGTCTGTATTACCAGCAGTTCGATTTCTTTAGCACGCGTCAAGGTGCTACGGATGTCTTGAATTGCCGCGGATCCGCGCTGACCGTGGATGAAATCAAAGCCCGGATCAATGCCACCAGCAACCACCTCTACGGCGTTAAACGGGACGGCACCGAGGTGGAGATCGCAAAGGACCTCGACTACGGCGACCGCGTCGCGATCAATGACACCGCACGCGAGTACACCAAGCTACGATTGGTCTTCGATACCCCGCTCGAACTGGACAACTATCGCGCCTTTTTCTACGTCAGGGCGTTCCCAACGGATGCGGAGCTGACGAAGTGGAAGAGTGGCTACTACACCGAGAAGCAACTGTACGCGAATTACATGTCGTCGACCGTCACACAGGGAGCGCCGACGGTCAGGTCGTGCAGTCCCTGAAAGACGGCGCCGAAATGTGGGACAATCAGAAGTCGAACAACAACGCCGTTGTGTGGCCACTCGCGCCCAAAGTCACCACTAGGCTTTAGCAGGCCTGCGCGTGCGGACGTCAATCCGCCCAGCAACGGGAACCCCTGATTGGTGGAGCGGCCCGTGGTGGACGACGGATGATGGAGAGGCGACGTATTCGCGCTGCACGGGCGTGGCAGCCGACAACCTTACCCCGAAGACATGCTCCCGACTGAAGACTCTCGAGATTTCCAGTAATCCGAAGCCAGACTGGGGAAGCGTGACGCGCACTCTGAAGAATGTTCGCCAAGTCCTTCTCCTTCCCCCCGGAGTCAACTACGTCCGCACTGACAGCACCCAGATCGCGCGCGATCTGGACGCGACCGCGCGAACACCGAAGATCGTGAGGGATTACAAGGGCACGGGTCGGACGGCGCTCATCTACTCCTACGGCGACATCGACTACACGCAGCCCAAGTACGGGCTCTCGGACAGCGTGGCGACCTTCGTCACCGTCGATATGACCCTCTATGCGAACTTTGGTGTCAACACCTTCGACGCATACACGGTGTGGGACGGACCAGAGTCCGTTCAACCGACGGACGACACGGCTCTCATCGATTCCCTTGATTTCGATGACGACGGTGCGACCGATGACAAGGTATCGCACACGACGATCGGAGTACGGCTCATCGCGCCCTCGGAGATCATCAGCAAGATCGAGACCTCTCTCAACGGAGAATCGGACTGGACGCTGTCGGCTCCGGCACAGGATCTGGGTTCGCCCGTTTACTACCGGCTGAGCGTCATGAACAACTCGTTGACGCCAACTTCGACGGTGAGTTTGCTCTCCGTCCTGCCCAGTACGACAGACCACAAGATCGTTTCCGATAGGGACGGCACATATGCTCACCGCGACTGGGAGTCGACGGCGACCGACGGCGAGACGGCGCTGAGCGGACATTCCTCCGCGTTCCGTACGCCGCTGACGGGTCCTGCCTCTAAGGTCCTCGTCGAAAGCGAGACGGGCACGAAAGACGCTTCCGACCGGGTGACTGTTCTGTATTCGGTGACAGAGCAGGGGACTGACCTTGCTTCGGTCGTCAATGCTCAGTGGTACACCGCTGAGGAGATCCCCGAGCACGGAGGATGGACTGCGGTGACCGCGGTGAAGGCGGACCTGAAGCCGGGGGAGGTGCTCGACTCCAAGGAGACGCTGCGGGTCATCCTGCCGGCGCGGATTCCGGTCCAACCTGCGACCACGCTCAACTCGAACTTCAAGGATGGAAAGTTGGCTGTGGCCTCCGTCGCCCTCGCGGGTTCAGGCGCATCATATGTGGAGGCGAACGACGTCACCGTCTCGACGGATCGCTACAGTGCGCGCGGTGCCGTGTTCCGTGACCTCAATGCGAACGGCGTGAAGGACGCTGGCGAGCGCTTCCTCCCGAACCAGTCCTGGACGATGGTGAAGAGCGACGGCTCCGAAGTGTCTAACCCCGGGTACGAAGACTCGGAAGCATCGGGTACCACGGTCGACACCAAGGCGCCGGCTGCCATCGTCGGATCGCACACCTCCTCCGATCCGACGCTGCAACTCGCCGATCCAGAACTGTCTTCATCGCCGGTGTACCCGCGTGGCACCTATGCCCTCGCGTTCACCAAGCCCGACGCGATGAGCTGGTCGCCGAAGCCGACCTCACCGGGTGACGCAACGGTCGTCAACTCGGCGGACGAGAACGGACGCACGGACCTCTTCGATCTCAACCCCGTGACCCGCACGGCAACGAGATACGCCGGAGTTGTTGGCACGCGTGATCTTGAGATCACGAAGACAGCACAAGACACAGGGCAGGCCCAAGAGGGCGTCGCCTTCACTCTGACATTCAAAGGCTGGTTGGATTCAGAGGCACCGACGCAGACAGTTAACCCGGCTCAGACACAGTGGACGGGAACAACCGACGCGAACGGCGCGCTCACATTCGCAAACTGCCGTACGGAACGTACACCCTCCACGAAGGCGAACCGCTCACGGGCTATGCGCGGGTGGCGGATCAGACCGTCACTATTGACGCAACGGGAGCCACCACTACCGGAGGCGTTGTTTCTCCCATTGCGCTTGCTGTTGCCGATCCTCGCGCCGAGGGGACGGTGACGGTGACGAAGACCGACGACTACCAGCAGCCACTCGCAGGAGTCGCATTCGGCATCTTCCCCGTTGACGCGAACGGTGCTACCGCATCGACTCCGGCATTCACCGCAACAACAGGTGACGATGGTCGAGCCCAGTTCACCAACGTTCCGTGGGCGAAATACGTCCTTCGGGAGCTTTCCGGAAAGGACGGATACGTCAAGGCCGAAGGCGATCTCAAGACGTTCGAGCTTGGGAGGCCCCAGCTTTGACGCCGGTACGGTCGTCAACGAACGGATCGACGGTACGGTGTCGGTAAAGAAGGTCGACGAAACCGGTGATGCTCTCGCAGGGGCGACCTTCGGTCTGTTCCCGGTTGATGCGTCCGGCGTCGCTGCGTCGGTGCCGGTCATGAGTGCCACAAGCGGATCCGATGGGGTCGCGACGTTCACGAACGTCCACTGGGGCGTATATCAGGTCAAGGAGACGTCCGCGCCGGAAGGCTACACGCTGTCTGATACGGCGCTGACCGTGACGGTTGACGCCCAACACCTGACGGTCGCAGCGGGTACCGTCACCGACCGACCGATCACAGGCACGGTCATCCTCACCAAGACCTCAGACGACGGCACGCCACTTGCAGGCGTCGAGTTCGCCCTCTACCCGGTGACCAAGGGACCCGACGGTTCAACGACGGTCGCAGACGTTCCCGCGATGCGTGCCCTGTCCGACGCCAACGGCCGTGTCTCCTTTGATTCCGTGCGCTACGGAATGTACGAACTACGTGAGACAAAGGGCCTGCCCGGGTACCTGACGATGGAAAAGCCTCTCGGCGTCGTCGTCACCGCAGATGGAGCGACGATTGACCTCGGCCAGGTTGTCAACACCGCCGAGCGTGGTGCGATCCGGCTTCTCAAGACCGATGCGAAGACTGGCGATCCGCTTGCGGGTGCGACCTTCGCGATCTATCGGGTCGTAGAGGACGGAACCGTGGCCGAAGAACCGAACGATACGCAGGTCAGCGGCGCAGACGGCATCGTCTCGTTTGAAAACCTCACCGTCGGCGATTATGAAATCCGTGAAACGAACGCACCCACCGGCTGGCTGGTATCCACCGACACCATCTCGGCAAAGGTCAGTGCAGACGGGCAAGTCGTTGACGCGGGGCGCGTGAACAACGAACGTATTCGCGCTGACATCATCGCCCATAAGGTCGATTCTCAAACGCACGCGGGTCTCGCCGGAGCAACATTTGCTCTGAACGTGAAGGTCAGCAGATCGCGACGGCGACCTCCGACGCCGACGGACTCGTTACCTTCAAAGACGTCGAATACGGAACCTACACGATTCGCGAGGAGCGAGCGCCTCGCGGATACGCACTCTCTGAAACCCGACTCACGGCTGTGGTCTCGCAAAACGGCGTGTTTGTCGATGCGGGGACGATTGAGAATCAGCTCGTCGTCGACCAGCCTGCCTTGGCGCGAACCGGAATGGACGCCGAAGTTGTGGGATTGGCAGGTCTTGTGGGCGCGATCGGAATCGGTCTTCTGCTCGGTGTCAGACGCAGGCGAGTTTCGTAATCACCGCTCGGAGGGCAGCGGAGTACCCAGCAGGGCTGCGCGTGCCCTCCGACACAGTCATCAATACAGTGCGGGAACGCCTTGGACGTGCTTTCGCCGAGTGGCGCAATCCGCCAGCCATAGACCGCAGGAACATCAACTAGGAGAAATCATGAACATCACAAAACCCGTCTGGCGGCGGCGAGTGGCGATGGCGTGCGTCGGTGCGCTTGCTGCGCTCGGCTGGACGACGGTAGGAGATACCGCGCACGCTGCAACCGATTTGCCGGCCGCGCAGTTCGCATCGGTATCGGGTTCGGGCGCGTGCGCAGCAAACGAGCAGGCCCCGGCGACGTACACCGGCACGTTCGCCGCGAAGCTTCAAATGACCGAGCTGCTCAAGCCCTTCGAAACCAAGGTGAAGAGCGAGGCAAATCTTGGTCACTTCCCGTGGGACAAGGAGACGGTGTCGACGACTGCCTCGTTCTACTACACCGTGACCTTCCCGCAGGGAACGACGGTTCAGGCCGCGAGCGCCTCGGAGTCCTCGTCGATGATCGCGTCGGTGACTGAATCTGCGGTGAGCTTCCGACTCCCTTACCCACACATTCAAGATCAAGCTCAACGACGTAAATTGGGCCGAGATCTACGCGGCCTACCAGCAGGATATGTCCAACCCGTCGGCTCACACGGTCGACGTGACGATTCCCTACTCCATCGCCGCCAATTCGGCCGATGAAGCCAAAGCAATCGCCGCTAGGAATGTCACCGCCACTGGCTCCTTCTCATTCTACCCGTCCGGCACCTATGGACGATTTGGCATCGGCCTGCAGACCTTCAACATGGACGCGTTCAGCGCGCCGCTTGCTTCCGACATGAGCGATTTCCCGTGCTTGACACCCGCGGCCCCGGTCGGGCCGATCACCGTGTCGCAGGAGGGACGTTGCCTGGGGATTTGTTGGGTGCTGTTGATTCGGGTGCTGTTGATACTGAGCATGATGCTGTGGCGGTGGCTGCGGGTCAGTCCTCGCCTGTGTCGTTGACGGGTGCGTTGTACACGGATCCGATCAAGGAGCAGATGGCGGCACTGAGACGCAGTATTCGCAGACGACTCCTGATTTTTTTCGAATATTGCCTTGTCGAATGTGGATTTTCGGCTTTCGAGGCTGTGCTGACGTTGCCGGAGGGTATGGCGTTCACGGATGCGTCGAAGTCTGCGACGCTGTCGGGGTCGGATGACTTCAAGGTGTCGAGTGTCGTGGTGTCGGGTCAGACGGCGACTGTGAAGGTCGCGCTGACTGATGCGGCGAAGGCGAAGGTGAGGACGTATGCGGATCTGAAGGCGATCGTTGATGCGGTGGCGTCTCCGTTGCAGGTGACGGTTGCTGGTGTGGTGTTCACGTCGGCGTCGTCGGCGGATACGGAGTACACCGTGAAGGGTTCGGTGTCGGGTTCGTTTGCTGCGTTGGCGTCGAAGTCGGCTGCGACGGGTGGTCGTGACATTCAGTTCAACCTCACGTGGACTGGTGAGCAGAAGACTGGGCTTGAGGATGCGAAGACTCAGCCGGGTATCACGTACACCGTGAAGTACAAGGCCGCCCCGGTCGAGCCGATCACTGTGTCGCAGGATGGGACGTTGCCTGGGGATTTGTTGGGTGCTGTTGATTCGGGTGCTGTTGATTCGGGTGCTGTTGATACTGAGCATGATGCTGTGGCGGTGGCTGCGGGTCAGTCCTCGCCTGTGTCGTTGACGGGTGCGTTGTACACGGATCCGATCAAGGATCAGATGGCGGCAATTGAGACGCAGTATTCGCAGACGACTCCTGATTTTTCGAATATTGCCTTGTCGAATGTGGATTTCGGTTTCGAGGCTGTGTTGACGTTGCCGGAGGGTATGGCGTTCACGGATGCGTCGAAGTCTGCGACGCTGTCGGGGTCGGATGACTTCAAGGTGTCGAGTGTCGTGGTGTCGGGTCAGACGGCGACTGTGAAGTTCGCGCTGACTGATGCGGCGAAGGCGAAGGTGAGGACGTATGCGGATCTGAAGGCGATCGTTGATGCGGTGGCGTCTCCGTTGCAGGTGACGGTTGATGGTGTGGTGTTCACGTCGGCGTCGTCGGCGGATACGGAGTACACCGTGAAGGGTTCGGTGTCGGGTTCGTTTGCTGCGTTGGCGTCGAAGTCGGCTGCGACGGGTGGTCGTGACATTCAGTTCAACCTCACGTGGACTGGTGAACAGAAGACTGGGCTTGAGGATGCGAAGACTCAGCCGGGTATCACGTACACCGTGAAGTACAAGGCCGCCCCGGTCACTGTGACGCAGGAGGGGACGTTGCCTGGGGATTTGTTGGGTGCTGTTGATTCGGGTGCTGTTGATACTGAGCATGATGCTGTGGCGGTGGCTGCGGGTCAGTCGTCGCCTGTGTCGTTGACGGGTGCGTTGTACACGGATCCGATCAAGGATCAGATGGCGGCAATTGAGACGCAGTATTCGCAGACGACTCCTGATTTTTCCCGAATATTGCCTTGTCGAATGTGGATTTCGGTTTCGAGGCTGTGTTGACGTTGCCGGAGGGTATGGCGTTCACGGATGCGTCGAAGTCTGCGACGCTGTCGGGGTCGGATGACTTCAAGGTGTCGAGTGTCGTGGTGTCGGGTCAGACGGCGACTGTGAAGTTCGCGCTGACTGATGCGGCGAAGGCGAAGGTGAGGACGTATGCGGATCTGAAGGGGATCGTTGATGCGGTGGCGTCTCCGTTGCAGGTGACGGTTGATGGTGTGGTGTTCACGTCGGCGTCGTCGGCGGATACGGAGTACACCGTGAAGGGTTCGGTGTCGGGTTCGTTTGCTGCGTTGGCGTCGAAGTCGGCTGCGACGGGTGGTCGTGAGATTCAGTTCAACCTCACGTGGACTGGTGAGCAGAAGACTGGGCTTGAGGATGCGAAGACTCAGCCGGGTATCACGTACACCGTGAAGTACAAGGCCGCCCCGGTCGAGCCGACCACGCCGACTGAACCCACGAAGAACACGACGAAGACGCCTTCAACATCGCGAACGCTAGCTAAGACCGGCTTAACGGTGCACTCGTCGGCGGACTCGGGATGCTCTTCGCTGCAGCTGGCGCAGTTGCGGTTCGCCAGAAGCGCGACTGAGGCACTCTGCGTCTCTGTTGAACGCTCACGCGCGTGTGGGGCATCGACCTGAGTCGGTGCCCCACACGCACTTCACGCTCTCACATGCCCGTCTTGGACGACACGCCCGAGTGCGGGTACACTCGTCACCCGGTGCCGCTCCCACTCGGCACGCGCGAGGCCACGGCCTCGGCAATGGGGCGAAATTGGCGTGTGGAGCAGGGAAGTGACCGATCTGACTTTGCGACACGCCCGAATGCGGGGTACGGTAGTTTCTTGGTGACGGTCCGGGCTGTTACGCGCAGCTTGGGTCATTATCCACGCCAATCTGTCGGTGGTTTCACATGCGAGAACCCCCTTCCGGGTTTGTGCTCGCGGGTGGAACTCTGACAGAATGGCACGGTTGCCTCAGCATCTCTGGGGTGGTCCATGCGTGCCATCACGTATGGATCGGGCAATATGCCCAAGATCTTTGGACAAGACGTCGGTCCAGCGCGAGCAATCGTGCGCACAACGGCTGCGACACGCCCGAGTGCGGGGACCGGCGGCGAATCTGTACGAGAAGAGGTAAGACGGCATGGCGGGACAGAAGATCCGCATCCGGCTCAAGTCGTATGACCACGAGGTCATCGACAGCTCCGCGCGCAAGATCGTGGACACCGTACAGCGTGCTGGCGCCACGGTCGTGGGCCCGGTGCCGCTGCCGACCGAGAAGAACGTTTTCGTCGTTATTCGGTCGCCCCACAAGTACAAGGACAGCCGCGAGCACTTTGAAATGCGCACGCACAAGCGGCTCATCGACATCATCGATCCGACCCCCAAGGCCGTCGACTCGCTCATGCGCCTCGACCTGCCTGCGGACGTCAACATCGAGATCAAGCTCTGAGGACATCTGCAATGACTAACAAGAAGCAGCACGCTGGCGCGCCCATTAAGGCGCTGCTCGGCCGCAAGCTCGGCATGACCCAGGTGTGGGATGCCGACGGCCACCTCGTGCCCCTGACTGTCGTGCAGGTCGGCACCAACGTCGTGACCCAGGTTCGTACCGATGAGGTCGACGGCTACTCCGCTATTCAGCTTGGCTTCGGTGAGATTGACTCCCGTAAGGTCACCAAGCCCCTCCAGGGCCACTTCGAGAAGGCCGGGGTCGCCCCCCGTCGCCACCTCGTCGAGGTCCGCACGTCCGAGCAGGACTCTTACGAGCTCGGCCAGGAACTCGACGCCGCCACCTTCGAGGCTGGCGAAGGCGTCGACGTCTCCGGCACCACCAAGGGCAAGGGTTTTGCCGGCGTTATGAAGCGTCACGGCTTCGCTGGCGTTTCCGCCTCCCACGGTGCGCACCGCAACCACCGCAAGCCCGGTTCCATCGGCGCCTGCGCAACCCCCGGTCGCATCTTCAAGGGCCTGCGTATGGCCGGCCGCATGGGTGGCAACCGTCGTACTGTCCAGAACCTGACGATCCAGGCCGTGGACGCCGAGAAGGGCCTGCTGCTCATCAGCGGCGCCATCCCGGGTCCGAAGAACGGCGTGGTCCTGGTTCGCTCCTCCGTGAAGGGTGCGTGATCATGGCTGACGATCGTAACGTTGACGTCATCGACCTCAAGGGCAAGAAGGCGGGCTCCGTCGTTCTCCCGGGTTCGATCTTTGACGTTCCCACCAACATTCCGCTGATGCACCAGGTTGTCGTCGCTCAGCTCGCGGCCGCTCGTCAGGGCACGCACGCGACGAAGACCCGCGGTGACGTCGCTGGCGGCGGCAAGAAGCCGTTCCGTCAGAAGGGCACCGGTAACGCTCGTCAGGGCTCCATCCGTGCGCCTCACTTCACCGGCGGTGGCATCGTCCACGGCCCTCAGCCGCGTGACTACGACCAGCGCACTCCCAAGAAGATGAAGCAGGGCGCTCTGCGTTCCGCTCTCTCCGACCGTGCGCGCGCCGACCGCATCCACGTTGTCACCGCCCTGTTCGAAGGCGACAAGCCTTCGACCAAGGCTGCTCTCGCCGCTCTGCGCGCGATCGTCGAGGAGCGTCAGGCCCTCGTCGTCCTCGAGCGTGGCAACGAACTGACCGCGCTGTCCCTGCGCAACGTTCCCGAGGTTCACGTTCTGTGGGCCGACCAGCTGAACACGTACGACGTCCTGGACGCCGATGACATCGTCTTCACGCAGGCCGCCCTTGAGTCCTTCCTCGGTACCAAGGAGGAGACCAAGTGAGCACGATCGAAGCGGGTAAGAACCCCCGCGACATCATCCTGAAGCCGGTCACCACCGAGAAGTCACTCGCCCTCATGGACCTGGGCAAGTACACCTTCGAGGTTGACCCCCGCGCGAACAAGACCGAGATCAAGATTGCCCTCGAGCGAATCTTCGGCGTCAAGATCGGTTCCATCGCCACCCAGAACCGCAAGGGCAAGACCTACCGCACCCGCAACGGGATCGGTAAGCGCAAGGACGTCAAGCGTGCCATCGTCACCGTGCGTGAGGGCACCATCGACATCTTCGGCGATCAGGCCTGAGGACCGAAGGGACATTTGAACAATGGGAATTCGCAAGCACAAGCCCACGACCCGGGCCGTCGCTTCGTCCGTCTCTGACTTCGTCGAGATCACCCGCGACACCCCCGAGAAGTCGCTGCTGCGCCCGCTGCACAAGACCGGTGGCCGTAACAACAACGGCCGCGTGACCTCCCGCCACCGCGGCGGCGGCCACAAGCGCCAGTACCGCGTGATCGACTTCCGTCGTCACGACAAGGACGGCGTCCCGGCGACGGTCGCTCACATCGAGTACGACCCCAACCGCACCGCTCGCATCGCCCTCCTGCACTACGCGGACGGCGAGAAGCGCTACATCCTCGCTCCGACCGGCCCTCAAGCAGGGCGATCAGATCGAGGCCGGCGTTGGCGCTGACATCAAGCCCGGCAACTCGCCGCAGCTGCGCAACATCCCCTGGGTACCGCTGTGCACGCCGTCGAGCTCTCACCCGGGTGGCGGCGCTAAGATTGCCCGCCCGCTGGCACCTCCGTGCAGCTCGTCGCTAAGGAAGGCCGCTTCGCCCAGCTGCGTATGCCCTCCGGCGAGATCCGCAACGTCGAGGCCACCCTGCCGCGCCACCATCGGCGAGGTCGGCAACGCCGAGCAGTCGAACATCAACTGGGGCAAGGCCGGCCGTATGCGCTGGAAGGGCAAGCGCCCGCACGTCCGTGGTGTCGTCATGAACCCGGTCGATCACCCGCACGGCGGTGGTGAAGGCCGCACGTCCGGTGGTCGTCACCCCGTGTCGCCTTGGGGCAAGCCCGAGGGCCGTACGCGTCGTTCGAAGAAGGCGTCCGATCGCATGATCGTCCGCCGTCGCAAGACCGGCAAGAACCGCTGAGTAGGAGTCGATTGAAATGCCGCGTAGTTTGAAGAAGGGACCCGTTCGTCGACGACCACCTGCTCAGAAGCGTCGACGCCGCGAACGAATCCGGCTCTAAGAACGTCATCAAGACCTGGTCGCGTCGCTCGGTCATCACCCCGGATTTCCTGGTTCGACCATCGCCGTCCACGACGGCCGTAAGCATGTGCCCGTTTTCGTCACCGAGTCGATGGTGGGCCACAAGCTCGGCGAGTTCGCTCCCACGCGTACTTTCCGCAGCCACGACAAGGACGATCGTAGGGCGACGTCGGCGCTGAGCCGGCCCCACGGAAGAAGAGGCAGATACATGGAAGCCAAGGCGCAGGCGCGATTCATCCGCGTCACGCCCCAGAAGTCCCGCCGTGTTGTGAACGAGGTTCGCGGCAAGCGTGTTCTGGAGGCCGCCGACATTCTGCGGTTCGCCCCGCAGGCCGTCGCCACCGATGTCCGCAAGGTGCTCCTGAGCGCCGTCGCCAACTCGAAGGTCAAGGCTGAGAACGCCGGAGAGACCTTCAACGAGGCCGACCTGCTCGTCCTGGAGGCATACGTGGACGAGGGTCCGACCATGAAGCGCATTCGTCCCCGTGCACAGGGGCGCGCCGGTCGTATCCTGAAGCGCACCTCCCACATCACCATCGTGGTGGGCACCAAGGAAGACAAGAAGAAGGGAGACCGCTGATATGGGTCAGAAGGTCAACCCCCGCGGGTTCCGTCTGGGAATCACCACTGACCACCGGTCTCGCTGGTTCTCCGACTCCACCACCAAGGGACAGCGCGCTACGCGGACTACGTGGCCGAAGACGTCGCGATCCGCAAGTTCCTGACCGACAACCTCGAGCGCGCCGGTATCGCTGAGGTCGACATTGAGCGTACGCGTGACCGTGTTCGCGTCGACCTGCACACCGCTCGCCCGGGCATCGTCATCGGTCGCCGTGGTGCTGAGGCCGACCGCCTGCGCGTTCAGCTCGAGAAGCTGACGGGCAAGCAGGTTCAGCTCAACATTCTTGAGGTCAAGAACCCCGACCTCGTTGCGCAGCTCGTTGCGCAGGGCATCGCCGAGCAGCTCGCTGCCCGCGTGTCCTTCCGTCGTGCGATGCGTAAGGGCATCCAGTCCGCGCAGCGCGCTGGCGCCAAGGGCATTCGTGTCCAGGTGTCCGGCCGTCTGGGTGGCGCTGAAATGTCCCGCTCCGAGTTCTACCGCGAGGGCCGCGTGCCGCTGCACACCCTCCGCGCGAACATCGACTACGGATTCCACGAGGCCCGCACGACCTTCGGTCGCATCGGCGTCAAGGTGTGGATCTACAAGGGCGATATCACCGAGCGCGAGTTCGCTCGCCAGCAGGCCGAGCAGGCCCAGCGTGGCGGCCGTCGCGATGGCCGCCGTGGCCCCCGCCGCGGTGGACGCCCCAACCAGGAGACCGCTGCGCAGCAGGCTCCCCGTGAGGCTTCGGCCTCCGAGGCCGCTGCGCCCACGACCGGATCGGAGGCCTGAGCCCAATGCTCATTCCCCGTCGGACTAAGTACCGCAAGCAGCACCGTCCTCACCGCACTGGCTTTGCCTCCGGTGGCACCGAACTGGCGTTCGGCGACTACGGCATCCAGGCTTCTCGAGCCTGCGTACATCACCAACCGTCAGATTGAGGCGGCACGTATTGCCGTGACGCGTCACATCAAGCGTGGCGGTAAGGTCTGGATCAACATCTTCCCGGACCGTCCCCTGACGAAGAAGCCCGCCGAAACCCGAATGGGTTCCGGTAAGGGTGCTCCGGAATGGTGGGTTGCCCCCGTCAAGCCCGGACGTGTCATGTTCGAGCTGGCAGGCGTCCCGGAGGAGCCTCGCTCGCGAGGCCCCTCAGCCGTGCCCAGCACAAGCTTCCTATCAAGACCCGTTTCGTGGTCCGAGAGGGTGGTGACATCTGATGGCAGATAAGGGTCTGACCACCGAGCAGCCTCGACGCAATGGACAACTCCCAGCTGTCCAAGGAGCTGGAGAAGGCTAAGGCTGAGCTGTTCAACCTGCGTTTTGCGCAGGCCGTTGGCAATCTCGAGGATCACGGTCGCATGAAGACCGTGCGCCGCGACATTGCCCGGATCTACACCATCGCGCGTGAGCGGGAGCTGGCTACCGCACCGCCCCCGAGCACTGAGGAGTGAGCCTGATGGCAGAAACCACCGCTCGTAACGAGCGTAAGGTCCGTCGCGGCTACGTCGTCAGCGACAAGATGGACAAGACCGTTGTCGTCCAGATCGAGGACCGCGTCAAGCACGCCCTCTACGGCAAGGTCATGCGCAAGAACAAGAAGGTCAAGGTTCACGACGAGCACAACGAGTGCGGTGTCGGCGATCTCGTCCTCATCATGGAGACCCGCCCTGCTGTCGGCTACCGGCGCTGGCGCGTTGTGGAGATCCTCGAAAAGGCGAAGTGACCTTCGCTCACAGACCGAAATCCGTTCGGCAAGGCTCGACCGGTACAATCCGGAAGAGAACCGGCACGACGACAGGAGTCAATAGAAAATGATTCAGCAGGAGTCGCGACTGAAGGTCGCCGACAACACAGGGGCCAAGGAGATCCTGACCATCCGTGTTCTCGGTGGCTCGGGTCGAGCTACGCGGGTATCGGCGACACCATTGTCGCCACCGTGAAGGACGCCATTCCCGGCGGCAACGTCAAGAAGGGCGAAGTCGTCAAGGCAGTGATCGTTCGCACGCGTAAGGAAACCCGCCGCCCCGACGGTTCCTACATTCGTTTCGACGAGAATGCGGCCGTCATCATCAACAACAATGGCGAGCCGCGTGGCACGCGTATCTTCGGCCCCGTGGGCCGCGAGCTGCGTGACAAGAAGTTCATGCGCATCGTCTCCCTCGCCCGGAGGTGATCTGATCCATGGCAGCCAAGATTCGTAAGAATGACCTCGTCGAGGTCGTTCGCGGACGCACGTCCGACGAGAAGGCGCTGGCTGAGCGCAACGCCCGCCGTGCGGAAGAGGGCCTCGAGTCCCCTGACCCCCGGCGACAAGGGCAAGCAGGGCCGCGTCATCCAGGTGTTCCCGGCTGAGGGCAAGGTCCCTCGTCGAGGGCATCAACCTGAAGACGCGCCACGTGCGCCAGGGGCCAGCAGGGCAGCGCCGGCGGCATCGAGACCATCGAGGCCCCCATCTCGCTGTCCAAGGTCGCACTGGTCGACCCCGAGACCAAGAAGCGCGTTCGCGCCGGTTTCCGCGAGGACACCGTCGAGCGCGGCGGCCGCACCCGCACCGTCCGAGTCCGCGTGGCTCGTGGTGGCGCGAAGCGCGGCGTTGAGCAGGGCAAGGAGATCTGAGAATGGCCCCGCGTCTGAAGGAAAAAGTACGTCTCCGAGATCCGCGAGGCGCTCCGTGCTGAGTTCAAGCACGAGAACGTCATGCAGGTCGGCGGACTGACGAAGATCGTTGTCAACATGGGTGTCGGCGAGGCCGCTCGCGACTCGAAGGCACTCGAGGGCGCTATCCGCGACCTCACCGCGATCACCGGCCAGAAGCCCGTGACCACCCGCGCCAAGAAGTCCATCGCGCAGTTCAAGCTGCGTGAGGGCCAGGCGATCGGTGCGCACGTCACGCTTCGCGGCGACCGCATGTGGGAGTTCCTGATCGCCTCCTCTCGACGGCGCTTCCCCGTATCCGTGACTTCCGCGGACTGTCCTCCAAGCAGTTCGACGGTCACGGCAACTACACCTTCGGTCTCACGGAACAGTCGATGTTCCACGAGATCGATCAGGACTCGATCGACCGAGTGCGCGGCATGGACATCACGGTTGTCACCTCGGCCACCACCGACGAAGAGGGTCGCGCCCTCCTCCGTCACCTCGGCTTCCCGTTCAAGGAGGACTGACCCATGGCCAAGACATCCCTGAAGGTCAAGGCTGCCCGCAAGCCGAAGTTCGGCGTGCGTGCCTACACCCGGTGCAACCGTTGCGGTCGTCCGCACTCGGTGTACCGCAAGTTCGGACTGTGCCGCGTGTGCCTGCGCGAGCTCGCCCACCGTGGCGAACTCCCCGGTGTCACCAAGAGCAGCTGGTAAAACGAACGTCGCAGGTCCCGTGTAACCGGAGAAACCGCGACGAGGAAGGGGAATAAACCCCCATGACAATGACAGACCCGATTGCAGATATGCTGACGCGTCTGCGCAACGCGACTCGTGCGCACCACGATGCGGTCTCCATGCCGTACTCGAAGCTCAAGAACGCGATTGCGAACATCCTGGTCGAGGAAGGCTACATTGCCTCGACCTCCGTCGAGGATGCCCGCGTGGGCAAGACCCTGACGATCAACCTGAAGTACGGCTCGCACCGCGAGGCCGCGATCCAGGGGCTCAAGCGCGTGTCCAAGCCTGGTCTGCGCGTGTACGCCAAGTCCACCAACCTGCCCAAGGTCCGCGGCGGCCTCGGCGTGGCGATCCTGTCCACGTCCTCCGGCCTGCTCACCGACCGTCAGGCAGCCGAGAAGGGTGTGGGTGGGGAAGTCCTCGCCTACATCTGGTGATGAGGAGGCTGAACAATGTCGCGAATTGGTAAGAACCCCATCGCAATCCCCGCTGGTGTTGACGTCACGATCGACGGCCAGACCGTGTCGGTGAAGGGCCCCAAGGGCACCCTCTCCCACGTCGTTGCCGAGCCGATCACCGCGAAGATCGAAGACGGCCAGGTTATCGTCGAGCGTCCGAACGACGAGCGCACTTCGCGCTCGCTCCACGGACTGTCCCGCACCCTGATCGCCAACATGATCGTCGGCGTGACCGAGGGCTACAAGAAGGATCTCGAAATCACGGGTACCGGTTACCGCGTGGTCGCCAAGGGCAAGGACCTCGAGTTCTCCCTGGGCTTCTCCCACACGATCACCGTCACCCCGCCCGAGGGCATCGAGTTCACGATTGCGCCGAAGTCCCAGACGCTGTTCACGGTGTCCGGAATCGACAAGCAGCTCGTCGGTGAGACCGCTGCTCGCATCCGCAAGCTGAAGAAGCCGGAGCCCTACAAGGGCAAGGGCATCCACTACGTGGGCGAGACCATCCGTCGCAAGGTCGGAAAGGCTGGTAAGTGATGGCTTACTCGATCAAGGGCAAGGGCAAGTTCGTCGCTCGCAAGCGCCGTCACCTCCGCCTCCGCAAGAAGATCAACGGCACGCCCGAGCGTCCCCGTCTGGTCGTCACCCGTTCGAACCGCCACATGGTGGCTCAGGTCATCGACGATACGGTTGGTCACACCCTGGTGTCGGCCTCCGACATCGAGACCGAGCTCGCTGGTTCCGAGGGCACGAAGACCGACAAGGCTCGCAAGGTCGGCGCACTGATCGCCGAGCGTGCGAAGGCTGCCGGTATCTCCGCTGTCGTCTTCGACCGCGGTGGTAACAAGTACGCAGGTCGCGTTGCGGCCGTTGCCGAGGCCGCCCGTGAGGGCGGACTCGAGCTGTGAACGAGCCGAAAGAAAGAGAGATCATCTGATGGCTGCACAGCAGCGAGACAGGAACGGTTCGGGCGCGGGCGAGAACAACGATCGCCGTGAGCGCCGCTCCGGCCGCGGCAACGATCGCGATAACCGCCGGAACAACGAAAACAAGAACGAGTACATCGAGCGCGTCGTGACCATCAACCGCGTCTCCAAGGTTGTGAAGGGTGGACGTCGTTTCTCCTTCACCGCCCTGGTTGTCGTGGGTGACGGCGAAGGCACGGTGGGCGTCGGCTACGGAAAGGCCAAGGAAGTTCCTCAGGCCATTTCCAAGGGCGTCGAGGAGGCGAAGAAGAACTTCTTCCGTGTCCCGATGATCCGCCGTACGATTACGCACGTGGTGCAGGGCCGCGACACCGCCGGTGTCGTCCTCCTGCGTCCGGCTGCCCCCGGTACCGGCGTTATCGCCGGCGGCCCGGTGCGCGCCGTTCTGGAGGCCGCGGGCGTCCACGACGTGCTCACCAAGTCGCTGGGCTCGTCCAACGCGATCAACATCGTCCACGCGACGGTTGACGCACTCAAGCAGCTCGAGCAGCCCGAGGCTGTTGCCGCTCGTCGCGGCCTGCCCCTCGAGCGCGTTGCTCCCGCGTCCATGCTGCGCGCTCGCGCAGAGGGCGAGGCCGAGAAGCGCGCGGCTGCCGAGGCCGCCGAGGCCGACAAGGCCGCTGCAGGGGAGGCTAAGTGATGGCGAAGAACATCAAGATCACGCAGGTCAAGTCCTCTGCTCACGCGAAGCAGAACATGAAGGACACGCTGCGCACCCTCGGGCTGCGCAAGATCGGCCAGAGTGTCGTGCGTGAGCAGACGGACGCCGTTCTGGGCGCTGTTCGCACCGTGCGTCACCTGGTGACCGCTGAGGAGGTCGACTGACAATGGCGGACTCCACGAACAAGACGCAGATCGTTAAGCTGCACCACCTGCGTCCTGCCCCGGGAGCCAAGACCGCGAAGACCCGCGTGGGTCGCGGTGAGGGTTCGAAGGGTAAGACCGCTGGCCGTGGCACCAAGGGCACCAAGGCCCGTTACCAGGTTGCTGCCGGCTTCGAGGGTGGCCAGATGCCGATCCACATGCGTCTCGCCGAAGCTTCGCGGCTTCAAGAACCCCTTCCGCGTTGAGTACCAGGTCGTGAACGTTGGCAAGCTCGGGGAGCTCTTCCCTCGAGGGCGGCAAGGTCACGGTCGAGGATCTCATCGCCAAGCACGCCGTTCGCGACTCCGCGCCCGTCAAGGTGCTCGGTACCGGCGAACTGAGCGTCAAGCTCGAGGTCGAGGTCGACTCCTGGTCGTCCTCTGCCGAGGCGAAGATCACGGCTGCCGGCGGTTCCATTTCGGCCCGCTGACGCTGAACGGGGGTGGTCCCGCGAGGGGCCACCCCCGTTACGTGTCTGTGTTTTCGCGGGTGATGAGCTGTCAGCGCTTTCTCGCCCGCAAAGCAACACGCCCCAGCACATGGCGCCTCGCGCGCCGCGTCTCGTTAAATACACGGCAATGCGCTTGTTTAATGATTGATGTCGCCAACCACTACCCGTGTCGGGTAAGCTGGATCAGTCTAGGGGCTTCGCCCCGCATGCCCATCACCCGTAGGAGGAAGCCTTGCTCGGTGCATTCGCCCAGGCGTTCCGTACCCCCGACCTGCGTCGGAAGCTGTTGTTCACCCTGTTCATCATGGCCGCGTTCCGGCTGGGTTCGTTCATTCCGACGCCCGGCGTGGACTCTCAGGCCGTCCAGCGCTGCATGGCGCAGGAGTCGCAGGCGTCGCTGCTCGACCTCGTCAACCTGTTCTCGGGTGGAGCGCTGCTGCAGCTGTCGATCTTCGCGCTGGGCATCATGCCGTACATCACCGCGTCGATCATCATTCAGCTGCTGAGGGTCGTTATCCCTCGCTTCGATGACCTTCACAAGGAAGGCCAGACGGGCCAGGCCAGCTGACGCAGTACACTCGTTACCTCACGATCTTCCTGGGTATCCTCCAGGCAACCACGACGATCTCTCTGGCGCGGAGCGGTCAGCTCTTCCAGTCCTGTAACCAGGACATCATCAAGGATCGCTCCGTCCTAACGTTCATCATGATGATCATCGTCATGATGGCCGGAACCGGCGTCATTATGTGGCTCGGCGAGCTCATCACTGAGCGCGGCATCGGTAACGGCATGTCGCTGCTGATCTTCACGTCGATCGCCGCCCGTCTGCCCGAGCAGCTCCCTGTCGATCGGCCAGGCTGGCAAGTGTACCGGTCGCCGCTATCGTCGCCCCTGCTTCTTCTCGTCGCGATTGCTGTCGTTTACGTCGAGCAGGCTCAGCGCCGCATCCCGGTCCAGTACGCCAAGCGCATGATTGGGCGTCGCCAGTACGGCGGCACCACCACGTACATCCCGCTGAAGATCAACATGTCGGGCGTTATCCCCGTCATCTTCGCGTCCTCGATTCTTGCCCTGCCTCCGATGGCTGCGCAGTTCGGCAAGGCGGACGACAAGTGGGTTCAGTGGATCTCTGCGCACTTTACGCAGGGCAGCTCGTTCTACCTGACGATCTACGCCCTCATGACCCTGTTCTTCACCTTCTTCTACACCGCGATTACGTTCAACCCGGACGAGGTTGCGGACAACATGAAGAAGTACGGAGGCTTTTATTCCCCGGTTACCGTGCGGGTCGTCCCACAGCTGAGTACCTGCGCTACGTGATCAACCGAATCACGTCGGCTGGTGCCCTCTACCTGGTGATCATTGCCCTCCTGCCGTCTCTTGCGATCATCCCGCTGAAGCTGTCGAGCTCGCAGATGCCCTTCGGTGGTACCACGCTGCTCATCATCATCGGCGTTGGTCTGCAGACGGTGAAGGAAATCAACACGCAGCTGCAGCAGCACCACTACGAAGGATTCCTGAAATGACAGTCGTCATCCTCCTTGGCCCTCCCGGAGCTGGCAAGGGCACCCAGGCCTCGCGTATCGCTGAGCGTCTCGGTATCCCGGCTATTTCGACGGGCGACATCTTCCGCGCCAACATGGCGGAAGGTACGGAGATCGGCAAGCAGGCGCAGGCCTACATGGATCGCGGCGAGTTCGTTCCGGACTCGGTCACGAACGCCATGGTGAAGGCGCGCCTCGCAGCCCCCGACGCGGCTGATGGTTTCCTCCTCGACGGCTACCCGCGTTCCGTGGAGCAGGCGCACGTCCTGCGCGACATGCTCCTCGATCTGGGAAAGTCCATCGACGTCGTCCTCGAGATTCAGGTGGACGAGGACGAGGTCGTGGAGCGCATGCTCAAGCGTGCTCAGGAGCAGCACCGCACGGATGACACCGAGCCCGTCATGCGTCACCGCCTGGAGGTCTACCACCAGCAGACGCTGCCTGTCGCCACCTACTACGTCGACCAAGACCTCCTGGAGGTTGTCGATGGCAGTGGCACGATTGACGAGGTCACGGCTCGCATCTTCGCGATCCTCGACTCGGTGGCAAAGAACTAAGCGATGCCACGCATTGAACTGAAGTCCGCGCAGGAGCTTCGTTGGATGCGCGAGGCCGGTCTGGTCGTCGCGTCGATCCACGAGGCCCTGCGCGGCGCTATTCGTCCCGGCGTTACGACGCGCGAGCTGGACGAGGTCAGCGCCCAGGCGATCGCCGATGGGGGAGCGACCTCCAACTTCAAGGGCTACTACGGCTATCCGGCAACGGTGTGCATTTCGGTGAACGACGTGATCGTTCACGGTATCCCCGGCGACTACGAGCTTGCTCCCGGCGACATCGTCTCGTTTGACTGCGGTGCGTACGTGGAGCGCGGCGGCCGCCAGTGGCACGGAGACGCTGCGTTCACTGTCCTCGTCGGCGAGACCTTCATGTCGGATGCTGACTTTGCAGCGGGGGAGCGGGCCACCGGTGCAATCGCCGGTGTGGACGAGGACCTGCTGCGTGAGCGTCGCCAGCTCGACGCCGTCACGCGCGAGTCTCTGTGGGCCGCCCTCGCGGGATTGGCGACCGGCAAGCGCATCAGCGCGGTCGGGAACGCGGTTGAGACCGTCGTTGCGGAGAACGCTCTCATCAACGGCTGGGAGGCTGGCATCATCGAGGAGTTCGTTGGCCACGGTATCGGCACGAAGATGCACATGCCTCCGGACGTCCTCAACTACAACGTTCGCGGCATTCAGGCCCGCCTGAAGCCGGGCATGGTCCTCGCGGTCGAGCCGATGCTCACCCGCGGCGACATCGCTTCGCAGACGGACGACGACGAGTGGACGGTGCGCACGGTCGACGGACGTGATGCCGCCCACTGGGAGCACTCGATCGCGATCACCGAGGACGGTGTCTCCGTCCTGACGGCGCGCGACGGGGGAGTGGCCGGCCTGGCGCCCTACGGCATCACCCCGGTGTCGCTCGACTGACTCGACGTATGGCGGGCCCGGTACCTCCTTCAGGTGCCGGGCCCGAGTCTTTTATTGACGAGGCCGAGTGGCCGGACCACAGGTGTTCCTGCTGGATGGGGCACAGGTGTTTCTGAGCGCCGTCGACCCCGCCTGCCCGCTGCGCCGTCCGCGCCGCGAGCTTCGCTCGGCGCGTCGGCTCGAAGCCCGGCCAGGCCCCTGCAGGCCCGTCGGCGCCCTCCACACTGGTGGCGCGTGGTGCGTTGCGCGTTACGCGACCAGGCCCACTTCGCCCTCAGCCTTTGCGCTGCCCTCATCGCTGCGCCCCGCAATCATCGTCGCATGCACCCCCCCGCGACTATTTCAAACCATGAAATTGCGGCGTTGGAATTGCAACGTTTTCTGGCTTTGTTGAATCTTCATCCAATCGAATTGCATGCGACATTTGTGTACTCGGGCGCTGTGGTCTCGCCGAGAGAACTGAACCTCGCGGAGTACCTGCAGTCTGCTCAGTCAGGTCTGTACGACGGGCATGCGTCCGTGTCCCGAGCGAGTTTTGTGGCGTGAGGCCGGCGGTGGCCCCTGTGTGGAGCTGATCCGGATAGGTTGCGCATCCGGATAGGGCGCATCCGGATAGGTTATTAGCTATCCAGATGTTCGTTACCCATCCCAATGTTGGTTACCCATCCGGATGTGTGTTGAGCCTGTCGGCGGTGCCCTGCGCGCGCTCATCTGGCGCTGCGCTGAGGGAAGCGGTGAGGTGCGGGCTGCCCCGGCCTCGTCGTCATGAGATGACCAATGACGGCGATTCTCCAAAATGTGACACATTAAACGTGAGCGAACCGACAGGGACCCTGACTACCGCCGATGGGCATCGATGCCGTAGAGTAGTTCCCTTGGGCGTATCTGCATCCGGCATCTCGTCGGTGCACTATGCCCTAGCGGCATCCGCCGCAACCCTATCCGAGACATGTAGAGGATAAACGGAGGATATGGCGAAGAAAGACGGCGTCATTGAGATGGAAGGCACGGTCGTTGAGGCCCTGCCTAACGCGATGTTCCGTGTGGAACTGAAGAATGGCCACGTGGTTCTCGGCCACATTGCGGGAAAGATGCGTCAGCACTACATCCGCATCCCTGCCCGAGGATCGAGTTGTCGTCGAGTTGAGTCCCCTACGACCTCTCCCGAGGCCGTATCGTCTACCGCTACAAGTGACCCTGATACAAACCGCCCGACGGGCAGTGGAGGTAACAACCATGAAGGTCAAGCCGAGTGTCAAGAAGATCTGTGACAAGTGCAAGGTGATTCGTCGCCACGGCAACGTCATGGTCATCTGCGACAACCCCAGGCACAAGCAGCGCCAGGGCTGAGACCCGCTAGACCCTGCGGGGCACCAAGCCCCACAGCATCACTCTAAGCACCCGCCCGTGGGTGACCCTCGGTTCGGAGGCCGAGGCCGGGCTGCTCGCCCGGACTGAGCGATGACGACCTCCGATGAACAACTGGAGCAACATCACCATGGCACGTATTGCCGGCGTCGACCTCCCCCGCGAGAAGCGGCTCGAGATCGCGCTCACATACATCTACGGAGTCGGCCGCACCCGCGCGGCAGAGACCCTCGCCGCCACCGGCGTCAGCCCGGACACTCGCGTGAAGGACGCGACGGAAGAGGAACTCGTCAAGCTTCGTGACTACATTGAGGCAAACTTCAAGGTTGAGGGTGACCTCCGCCGTGAGGTTCAGGCCGACATTCGTCGCAAGATCGAAATCGGTTCGTACCAGGGCCTTCGCCACCGTCGTGGCCTGCCGGTCCACGGTCAGCGCACCAAGACCAACGCGCGTACCCGCAAGGGCCCCAAGCGCACCGTTGCAGGCAAGAAGAAGGCCAAGTAAGGCCTAGGAGAGCGCACCCCCTCGGGGTAGCTTTCCGCGACAAGAAGGAACTGAACCAGAAATGGCAGCAGCAAAGACCTCGCGCTCGGGCAACGCCCGTAAGCCGCGTCGTAAGATTTCGAAGAACGTCACCAACGGCCACGCCTACATCAAGTCGACGTTCAACAACACCATCGTTTCCCTCACGGACCCCACGGGCGCGGTTGTCGCCTGGGCGTCCTCCGGCCAGGTTGGCTTCAAGGGTTCGCGTAAGTCCACCCCCTTCGCCGCGCAGCTCGCGGCCGAGGCTGCGGCTCGTCGCGCCCAGGAGCACGGCATGAAGAAGGTTGACGTTTTCGTGAAGGGTCCCGGCTCCGGCCGCGAGACCGCGATCCGTTCCCTCCAGGCCGCCGGCCTCGAGATCGGTTCGATCCAGGACGTCACGCCTCAGGCCTTCAACGGCACCCGCCCGCCGAAGCGCCGCCGCGGCTGACTTGCGGACGGGAGGGCATTGCCCTCCCCACGTCTGAACCTTCGGGTTCTTACTCCCTTAGCCTGCTTCAGCAGGTTCCCATATCCGGTGTCATATAGCGGGCACCGGCCAGAAAGGAATAGACGTGCTCATTGCAGAGCGACCCATCCTGACCGAAGAAAAGGTCAGCGACCTGCGCTCCCGTTTCACCCTGGAGCCCCTCGAGCCCGGGTTCGGCTACACGCTGGGTAATTCCCTGCGTCGTACCCTCCTGTCCTCGATCCCGGGTGCAGCGGTGACGTCCATCCGTATTGATGGCGTCCCCCACGAGTTCCGCACGATCGAAGGTGTGAAGGAAGATGTCGCTGAGATCATCCTGAACATCAAGCAGATCGTCCTGTCCAGCGAGAACGACGAGCCTGTCGTCATGTACCTGCGGAAGGCTGGCCCCGGCGAGGTTCTCGCCGGTGATATCACGCCTCCCGCCGGCGTGGAGATCCACAACCCCGATCTGCACCTTGCCACCCTCAACGAGAAGGGCAAGCTGGAGATCGAGCTGACCGTCGAGCGTGGCCGCGGCTACGTGTCGGCTGCTCAGAACAAGGATCCGCAGGCCGAGATCTCTCGCATTCCGATTGATTCGATCTACTCGCCCGTCGTCAAGGTGACCTACAAGGTCGAGGCGACGCGTGTTGAGCAGCGCACCGACTTTGATCGCCCTCGTCATCGACGTGGAGACCAAGCCGGCCATCACCCCCGCGCGATGCCCCTGGCCTCGGCCGGCAAGACGCTGGTGGAGCTGTTCGGCCTCATGCGTGAACTGAACGAGGAAGCGGAAGGCATCGAGGTGGGCCCGTCCACCACCGACGCCACCCTCGCAGCCGATCTGGCTCTCCCTGATCGAGAACCTGAACCCTGCAGTCGCGTTCCCTACTAACGCGCTGCGTCGCCGCGGCATCCTGACCGTCGGCGAGCTGGTTGCTCACTCGGAGGCCGACCCTGCTCGACATCCGCAACTTCGGCACCAAGTCGATCGAAGAGATCAAGGAGTCCCTGGCGGCCCTTGGTATGACGCTGAAGGACCTCGGTCATGCCGAGCTTCGGCGACTCGGAGTCCGCCGCGATCTTTTTCGGACGACCAGTCCATCTGACCCTCGTGCGTCCGATGGACGCATTGAATCCGTAGGAGAAACTCATGCCCACCCCCAAGAAGGGTGCTCGTCTGGGCGGTAGCCCGGCACACCAGAAGCTGATCCTGTCGAACCTGGCAGCTCAGCTCATCGAACACCGTGCGATCACGACGACCGAGGCCAAGGCCAAGACCCTGCGCCCCTACGTCGAGAAGCTCATCACCAAGGCCAAGCGTGGCGACCAGCACGCCCGCCGCACGGTCATGAAGAAGATCCCCAACAAGGGCATCGTCGCGATCCTCTTCGAGGAGCTCGTCCCCGCGATGGATTCCGAGCGCGCCGGCGGCTACACCCGCCTCATCCGCGTCGGCAACCGCAAGGGCGACAACGCTCCCCTGATGCGCATCGAGCTCGTCATGGAGAAGGTCGAGAAGAAGGCCGTCGTGAAGGCTGCCGAGAAGACCGCTGCGAAGGCCGTCGCCGACGAGGCCGAGAAGGCTGCCGAGGCTGCCACCGAGCGCGCCGAAGAGGCTCGTGAGGAAGGCGATCTCGCCAAGGCCAACGAGGCCGAGGAAATTGCCGCCGAGGCTGGCAAGGAGGCTGACGCCGCCGAGCAGATCGCCGACGAGAAGTGACCGTGAGTCACTGATCAACTCGAGCATCGGGCCGGACACTCCGCAAGGAGTGTCCGGCCCTTGCCGTATCCGGTAGCCTGAAGTCATGACTCGTGAGATGACATTGGCGATTGACTGCGGCGGCGGTGGCATTAAGGGTTCCGTCGTGGACGAGCGCGGCACCATGATGGCCCCGCCTCGCAGGGTGCCCACTCCCTACCCGCTGCCTCCCGAGCTTCTCGTGGAAACCGTTGTCGGCCTCGCGCGCGAGCTTCCCGCTGCGACGCGCGTGACGATGGGCATGCCGGGCATGATCCGCCACGGTGTCGTCATCGCGACCCCTCACTACATCACGCGCGACGGGCCGCGCTCGCGCGTGCTGCCAGAGCTGGTGGAGCGCTGGGACCACTTTGACATGGGTCGCGCCATCGAAGGGGCCCTCGGCCTGCCTACCAAGGTCTTGAACGACGCCGAAGTCGCCGGCGCTGGGGCCATTACGGGCCGCGGTCTCGAAATGATCATCACGCTGGGCACAGGCCTCGGTAACGCCGTGTTTGACGGCGGGCAGCTGGCACCCCACGTCGAGGTCTCACAGGGGCCCGTTCGGTGGGGCCTGACCTACGACGACTACATCGGCGAGCATGAGCGCCTGCGCCTCGGCGACGTGCACTGGTCGCGCCGTATCCGCCGCGTCGTGGACGGCCTGCGTCCCATGTACATGTGGGATCGCCTCTACTTGGGTGGCGGAAACTCCAAGCGCATCACGGCCTCCAACCTGCGCCTCATGGGTGATGACGTGATCGTCGTGCCCAACGACGCGGGTATCATCGGCGGCGTTCGGGCGTGGGAGCTGTGAGCGTGCGGCGCCTGCGCCTCGACCTGGGCTACGACGGCACCGACTTTCGCGGATGGGCGGCACAGCCCGGCCTGCGTACCGTCCAGGGCGAGATTGAAAGCGGCCTCGCCATGGCCTCGCGCGAGGAGATCGTGACGACGGTCGCCGGTCGCACCGACGCGGGGGTTCACGCGCGTCACCAGGTCTGTCACGCGGACATTTCCGAGGCCGCCTGGGCGCGACTGTCGCCCAGGGAGGGGGGCGCGACGATGGCTCCGTGGCCTCGTCGATTGTTCGCCGACTGAACAAGATCCCTGTCCGGTCGCTACGGCGAGCGCGCTCGCGGGCGCGACCTGGCCGCCGCGCGCGGCACCCTGCGACGTGCGCATCTACTCGGCCGGCGTCGTCGACCCCAGCTTCGATGCGCGCTTTTCTGCCCTCGGGCGCTCCTACGCCTACCGGGTGTCCGACCGCCCCTGAGCCCACTGGGGACGCTGGGACTGCTCAGGGTCGAGGAAACCCTCGACGAGGCTGCCATGAACGAGGCCGGGCTGCCTCCTCGGGGAACACGACTTCTCGGGTTCTGCCGCCCGCGCGAGGGAGCTACGACGATCCGCACGCTGCGCACCCTGAGCGCGGAGCGTGACTCCGACGGAACCCTCGTTTTCCGAGTCGAGGCGGACGCTTTCGCCACTCGATGGTCCGCTCACTGGTGGGGGCGCTCCTCCGTGGGCTCGGGCGCGCGCGACACCGACTACCCGACGCAGATCCTGCGGGCACGATCCTGCCCTGAGGCTGCGCCGATCGCCCCAGCGCACGGGCTCACCCTTGAGGGCGTGGAGTACCCCGATCCCTCGCAGTGGGGCGCGCGAGCCGAGCAGGCCCGGGCCAGGCGCGACACGTGCTGCGGCGACGACGGATGAGGAATGTGACACAGTATTCGCCGCGCTTTTGACCGCCGGGCTGCGCACAGATAGTATGGCTAGTGCTGTGCGTCAGCAGAGTACCCTAGTGTCTCCCACTCGCTAGGAGCGCTCGCCGACGCCTCGCGCGAACCGTTTCATCGCGGATGCCCCCGGAAAAACCGGCGCGGCGTCCCATGACCAACAAGAATTGAAGGTTACGCCCTGTGCGCACCTATTCACCCAAGCCTGGGGACGCGGACAAGAAGTGGTACGTCATTGACGCCACCGACGTCGTCCTCGGTCGCCTGGCAGCCCAGACCGCTGCCCCTTCTCCGTGGGAAGCACAGCCGACGTTCGCCCCTCACATGGACATGGGCGACTACGTCATCATCATCAACGCGGACAAGGTCGCTCTGACCGGCAAGAAGCTCGACCAGAAGATGGCCTACCGTCACCCGGTCGTCCCGGTGGCCTGACCGCGACCGCTTACCGTGACCTCTCGCCGCGACGCCTGAGCGCGCCGTCGAGAAGGCCGTTAAGGGCATGCTTCCTCACAACTCCCTCGGCCGCGCGCAGTTCAAGAAGCTGCACGTTTACGCTGGCCCGGAGCACTCCCCACGCCGGCCAGTCGCCGGTTCCCTACGAACTGACCCAGGTGGCTCAGTGACCTTTGGTCGCTGAACGCCTTTGACCCCTGAGGAGAACCGTGGCTGAGACCATCGTTTCCGCTGAGCTGGACGAGGAAGTCGTCCCCAGTTCCCTACACGTCCGAGACCGAGTCGGCCCTCGCCGGCGCCGGTCAGTCCATCACTGCGCCCGGCGCGGGCCTGGGCCGCCGCAAGGAGGCCGTCGCCCGCGTTCGCCTGGTCCCCGGCTCCGGCAAGTGGACCATCAACGGTCGCACCCTTGAGGACTACTTCCCCAACAAGCTGCACCAGCAGCTGGTGAAGTCCCCCTTCGTGCTGCTCGACATTGACGGCCGCTTCGACGTCATCGCCCGCATCAACGGCGGCGGCATTTCCGGCCAGGCCGGTGCCCCTGCGCCTCGGCGTGTCGCGCGCCCTCAACGAGATCGACCGCGACGCGAACCGTCCGGCCCTCAAGAAGGCTGGCTTCCTGACCCGCGATGCCCGCGCCACCGAGCGTAAGAAGGCAGGCCTCAAGAAGGCCCGCAAGGCTTCGCAGTTCTCGAAGCGCTGATTTCATTCAGCACATTTTCTGTTGGCCGCGTCCTGCGTCTGCAGGGGCGCGGCCTTCGTATACCCTCCTGAGCGTGCCGCGATGCGGGGTTATAGGACA
>BNJU01002856.1_pt1 | contig 73318 bp, 93 predicted proteins | sample 8539281 | NCBI WGS metagenome assembly BNJU01 (sample SAMD00202456, study PRJDB9452) | human saliva metagenome | isolation source: human saliva | place: Japan
ACGCTCTTATATCGTACTATTACCAAGATGCTTTTGTGACACCTGGATTTGACCTTTGTATGCCAATTCACGAAGCAAACACAGCAAAGTTTAAACTTGCGGTAAACTGAGTGTGGACGTCCACAACGTTCACAGCGAGTGTATGCTTGAGTAGAGAACTTCGCTGGGCGTTTGTTCTTATAATCATAGATTTTTTTAGCCATTAGTTTACTCCTATATTATTTTGCAAATGGCATACCGAGCCTGGTAAGCAATACGTGACTCTTCGTCTGTGTTCGCTGTAGTTACGATTACGATGTCAAGACCACGAGTTTTATCAACATCATCAAAGTTGATTTCTGGGAAGATCAATTGTTCTTTCCACACCAAGTGTGTAGTTTCCGCGTCCATCAAATGATTTTGTTGGAACACTCGTGGAAGTCACGCTACGTGGAAGTGATGCTGAAACCAATTTATCCAGAGATCTCGTACATGTTCACCACGAAGGGTAACTTTGCACCGATCGCAACACCTCACGAAGACGGAAGCCGGCGATGATTTTTAGCTTAGTGATCAATGGTTTTTGACCTGAGATAAGCGCCACTCTTCAGCAGCTTTTTCAAGGCTTTTAGCGTTTGATACTGCTTACCATAACCCATGTTCAAAACGATCTTATCCACTTTTAGGGACTGGCCATACTGATAGAGTAGTTGAACTGTTCATGTCAAAGCAGGAACTACTTCAATAAGTATTTTTCTTTAAACGATTTGCCATTATATTTCTCCTTTCCCTTCGTGATTAATCAAAGCACTTCGCCTGATTTTTGTTGTACGTAGCGAACTACTGTCTACACAATTTCAGAACCAACGACCAGCTATTACCCAGTTGTCCTGTCCCAAAACTTTGAGATCGCTGATACTGTGATAGCTGCTTCCTTCTCGACGATACCACCTTGAGTAGTTCGTTAGTTGGACGTTGGTGTTTCTTAACGATGTTAACACCTCTCAATGATGACTCTTGCTTTACTTTTCTGGAAGGCGCAGGACGACAACAGCTTCTGTCTCTATCTTTACTCAGTTGATTACGCGAACTCTTGTCGCCTACAAAACATCTCCTCCTTGAGTCTACGCCTCATCGGGTAGCCCTTCGGCCAGGCCAGATCAGGTTTGAGTTTGTTTCTGCCTGCATTAGCAATCCTTCGTCGCTCTCAACTCACCCAACTTAAGTTATGCTTTCGTGCTTACTCCTAGATCTGTGTTTAATTTATCTTCGAGCAATCAATTGTAGCACTTCTGGAGCAAGTGACACTGATCTTCTAAGTGAAGCCACCCTTCACGCAACTCACGCAACTGGGCCACAGATGCGTGTTCCATGAGGAGTTTTGCCGTCACGATGATAACTGCTGCGTTTTCGTCAAACTTGATGTCTGAACCATCAGCACGACGAGCACTGATTTAGTACGAACGTGATAACTGCTTTTAACAACGTCACCTAACCGCACCACCAGGAGTAGCTTGTTTTCACAGATGCCAAGCACACACATCACCTCGATGTTCAAAATTCGTGCTAGGAACCACTACGAAACTTTTCGATAATCAAGATTTGCAGCGTGCACTGCTGTTAGTCTGCGTGACTTCTAAACGAGAGCTCTGTTTGAACTGCCTCAGTTTTCTCCTTTCAGGCTTTGATTTAGAGCGATAACCGGCTTCTTCAACGTGACTTCTACAAGACGGAAATCGCTCGGTAGCTTTCGAGCGGACGAGTTTCCATGATACGCACGATAATCGCCTTCTCTTGGCAACATTGCTTTCATCATGTGCTTTGTATAGAGTAGTCACACTGCTTTACCATAGACTGTGGTTACGTTTTGTTTCAAACCACAACTGCAGATTGTCTCTGTCCATTTTGCTCGTGATGTACAACACGTCCAACAAGAACTTTACGATTATTGTGTTCATTGAAATTCTCCTTCCCTAGTCTATTATTTCTGCCTCAGATTGAACTGTTTTCGATACGAGCGATTTGTTTTTAACTTTCCATGAGCTCGTTTGTTCTAATTGACCAGTGCAGCTTTGGAAACGAAGTTCAAACAATTCTTTTTTCAATTCGTTCGATTTCAGCTGCGAGTTCTTCTTGAGAAAGACCAGTTCTTTTAACAAATCTCTTTTCTCTTTACTCATTGTCATGCCTTCTCCTTATTCTGCTCACGTTTTACGAACTTTACATTTAACTGGCAATTTGTGGTTTGTAAGATGGTGCTTCATGAGCGACCCTCTTCAGATACACCAGCAACTTCAAACATTACTTTTACCACGTTTAACTGGTGCCACCCAACCTCTCAGGTGCCCTTTACCAGATCCCATACGAACCTCGATAGTTTGAAGTGTAAGATTTGTAAAGATTTTAACCAAACTTTACTCACCACGTGCTCATGTAACGAGTCAGCGGCGCATGAGCAGCCTGATTTGGCGGTTAGTGATCCAGTGGCTAGTTGTAGCTAAAGACTGTATTCACCGAATGCTACTTCTTTTTCCGACCTCTTTAGCTTCATGCCGCGCATTTTACCACGGAACTACGACGGTGTTTAATACGTTTAGGTACTAACATTGGTTATTTACCTCTTTAGTGTTTTTACGAGCTGGAAGAACTTCACCACGGTAGATCCATACTTAACACCAAGTTTACCGTAGTAGTATCTGCTTCTTCCTGCTGCAATCGATATCTGCGCGAAGTGTGTGAAGTGGAACTGTTCCTTCTGGGAGTATCCTTCAGCACGTTAGATCTGCACCGTTCAAACGATTCGATACTTTGAGTTTTAATTCTTTAGCTCCCGAGCACGCATTGCACGTTGATTGCTTAGTTTTGTGCACGACGGAAAGCAACACGTTGCTCCAATTGACGAGCAATCCTTCACCAAGAAGGTGAGCATCCAAACTCAGGGTTGTTTGATTTCGATGATGTTGATGTACTTGTTTTCCATCAATTTGTTAAGTTTGCATGGAGTGCATCAACGTTAGCACCACCTTTACCGATAAATCATACCATTTAGCAGTGCGAAGTGAAACGTTAACTTTTGTTTACTGCGTGTCTGATTTCAATAGTTGAAACTGCTACTAGCAAGTTCTTTGAACGAATTTACGGATTGTAAGATCTTCATGAAGGCAACGTGTATTCTTTTTCTAGCATACCATTTTGGGCATCCCAATCACGGATGATGCTGACACGCATACCACATCTGATGTGCTTTTTGACCCACGATTTTACCTCCTTATTTTTTCTGCAACAGCCACAGTGATGTGAGCTGTACGTCTGTTGATTGGTGAGTTGAACCCTCGCACGTGACGGAAACACATGGTTGGTCCTTCCGTTTATGAACGCTTTCTCCAGATACTACCGAGTTAGCTTTTATCCAAACCAAAGTTTGCTGCATGTGAGCCGCAGCTGAGTTCAAAACTTTCAAGATGATTTCAGCAGCTTTGTTTGAGTGAATGTCAAAATTGGTGATTGCATCGCTTCCACGCTGCTCACGAACGATTGTCATGACGCGATTTACGAGGTGGAACACGTACCGTCAAAGGGAGCCATTGCTTTAGCTGAAGCAATTTCTGCCATTTATGTTCTCCTTATTTTCACGTGTCTTTCTTGTCGTCTGCATGCGGACTGGTAAGGCGAGTTGGTGCAAATTCACAGCTTTCGTGACCTACTAATGCTCTTTGATGTAAACAGGTACGTGTTTACGTCCATCATAAACTGCGATAGTGGTAGAAATCCAATGAAACTTGGAAGATCGTTGAACGACGACCAAGTTTTGATAATCTTTTCTTTCTTTCGTCGTTAGCTTGAGCCTTAAACTTTTTCATCAACTCTATCGACGAAAGGTCCTTTTTAAGACTGCGTCCCATTTTTATATTTTCTCCTTTAAATATAGTACGACAGCTGGCTTTTGCGTCTCAACGAGCGCTACCGAGCTGGCGGATTATCTAGTCGCTTAAGCGACTAGTTTTTAAATTATTTTCGTTGCGACGACGGAACGATAAGTTTGGTCGATTTCGCTTTCTTGTTACGAGTTTTAAGACCAAGAGCAGGTTTGCCCCATGGAGTTGATGGTGCTTTTACGACCAACTGGTGCTTTACTCTTCACTCACCACCGTGTGGGTGGATCGTTAGGTTCATTACAGAACCACGAACTGTTGACGGATATCTTTCCAACGGCTACGTCCTGCTTTTTACCAAGGTTTATAAGTCCATAAAGTTGTTCGTTTCCTGACAACACCAACTGTAGCACGACAAGTTCCAAGAATCATGAACTCACCTCGATTGAAGACGAACAAGAACGTACTTTACCTTCTTGACCCAATACTTTGAGCAGAAGCGTCCAGCAGCAGTGTACCAATTCTCCACCACGACCTGGTTTCAATCTCGATGCTGTGAATCAGCACCAACCGGGATGTTAGCAAGCGGGAAGAGCGTTTCTGGACCTTTGATATCTGCTTCTGGACCTGAAACGACACGTTGACCTACTTCAAGACCTTTGAGCGATGATGTATAGCTACACCGTCAGTGTAGTAGTACAAGAGCGATGTTTGCAGAACGGTTTGGATCGTACTCGATAGTTTTAACAACTGCTTCAACGTTATCTTTGACATGTTTGAAGTCAACCAAACGGTAGAAACGTTTGTGTCCACCACCTTGGTGACGAACAGTGATACGACCGTTGTTGTTACTGACCAGCCTTTTGTTCTTCAATGCAACAAGCAATGTTTTTTCAGTGTGCTTGTTGTGATTTCAGCGAACCAAAGAAGTCATATTACGGCGACCGTTTGTTGTTGGTTTATAAACACGAATTCCCCACGATATTTCCTCCTTAGATTATTCAGCTTCAGCTGCAAACAACCTGATTGCTTTTTGAATCAGCTGCAAGAGTGATGATAGCTAGTTTTGTTAGTAAACCAGTGTAACGTCCAACACGCTTTAGCTTTAGGTTTTTACGTTGATTGTGTTAACATTTGCAACTTTTAACACCTTTCGAAAGCAGCTCAACAGCTTGTCTTGATCAAAAGTTTCAGTGCATGTAGTGTCAACTTCAAATACATATTTTCCCTGCTTCAAGTTGAGCCATTGAGCTTTTCAGTGATAACAGGTTTTTGATAACATCATACAAAATTCATTATGCAAGAAACCTCCTCGATTTTTAGAGATAGCTGTTGAGTAACAAGAAGTTTGTCACTATTTGCGATGTCAAGAACACTTCGTAGCTGTAGCAGTCGCAACTTTCACGTTTGGAAGGCTTTATGAGCTGAAAGAGCTGCGAATTCGTTTCTCTTCTCTCAAGAATAACAAGGACTTTAGAATCGATGCTCAAAGCTCGCAAGAACTTTTTGCAAATTCAGCAGTTTTTGGAGCTGTAAATTCAAGAGAATCAACGGCTACAAATTTGTTTTTCAGCAACTTCTTTTTCTGAGTAAACAGATTTAAGCGCAAGCGACGAACTTTTTGAGGAAGTTTAGGCTGCATAGCTACGGAGTTGGTCCGAAGACGATTCCACCACCACGCCATTGTGAGAGCGGATAGAACCTGACGAGTTAACGTCCAGTTCCTTTTTGACGCCATGGTTTTGCGTCCACCACCCGAAACAGCTGAGCGGTTTTTAACTGCGTGAGTTCCCTTGACGAGGCTAGCACGTTGGCTGATGATCACATCAAACACAACAGATTGGTTTGGTTCGATACCAAAGATTGTATCAGTTACAGAACAACTTCTCTCGCTTGTTTACCAGTTTGGTCGAATAATGTTACATTTGCCATTTTTTGACTGTATTCCCTCTTCCTTATTATTTACCAGCTTTAACTGCTGACTTGATAGTGATAAGAGATTTCTTAGCACCTGGTACGTTACCTTTGATAAGGATAACGTTCTTTTCTGGAACAACTTGTACAACTTCAAGGTTTTGAATTGTTACACGGTCGCCACCCATACGTCCTGCGAAAGTGTTTTTACCTTTGAATACGCGGTTAGGTGCAACAGGTCCCACAGAACCTGGACGACGGTGTAACGAGAACTGTGAGTCATAGGTCCACGGATTGTCCGATGCTTGATAACACCTTGGAAACCTTTTACCTTAGATGTACCAGTTACATCAACTGTCTCCAGCTGCGAAAGTTTCAACTGTGATTTCAGCACCAACTTCCAAGCCTTCAACGTTTTTGAATTCACGAATGAAGCGCTTAGGAGCCGTGTTAGCTTTTGCTTCATGTCCTTTAGCAGGTTTGTTGCTCAATACTTCGCGTTTGTCATCGAAACCAACTTGGATAGCGTTGTAACCATCTGTTTCAAAAGTTTTAACTTTGAAGAACAACGTTTGAGTTGCTCTGATAACTGTTACAGGACTCACCTGCCAGCTTCTAGTGAAGATTTGCAGTCTATCTCTCTCCCTAAGATCCTTTTGTCATGAGAAAATAGTCCTTTTCTCATATTTTTATTCAAAAAGTTTTTAACGAGTTGTTTTATGTTTCAAGGGTTTCAAACTTTAGATTAAAGTTTGATTTCTACGTTTTACACCACTTGAAGATCCAATTTCATCAAAGCGTCAACTGTTTTTGAGTTGGGTTGATGATATCGATCAAACGTTTGTGTGTACGCATTTCGAATTGTCTCGCGAGAGTCTTTTATATTTGTGAGTCGCACGAATGATTGTGTAGAGGCTACGCTCAGTTGGAAGTGGGATTGGACCCGCAAACTCTCGCACCCATGATGAGTAGCTGATTCTACGATTTTAGCAGCCGCTGTGTCAAGCGTACTGGTGTTCGAAAGCTTTCAAACGGATCACGGATTTTTGTTTGCCATCTTTTTCTCCTTTTCGTCTATTTAAGATACAGGCTAGCTCCACAAGAAAACTGACGCGTTGCGTGGCAATGCAACCGAGCGTGTCGCAAACCTCTTGCATCAAAGCTAAGACTGTAATTTACAGCACCATAATAGAATAACACAAAGCTCTGCGATTGTAAAGGGATTTGACAGATAATTTTTCGAATGAAACTGTTTTCTTATCGCTCCTTATCTCAAAAAGCATAAATGAAGAGCAAATTTTTATTTTTCTTCTATACTATTATAATATCTGTTTGATCTGAAATTATCATTTGATTGATTTATCAAGATATCCGCTTTTGACCTCGGTTTCTTATAGTATTGCAGATACTGTTCTCGTCTCATTTGCTGACTCAGCCAATATAAACGGATGCATCGCTATTTCTCACAGTCGTATCTCGAGCTAGACGCCCTTTTACTCTGTCTCTTCATCCAGTGTAGAAAGCAGATGGTTTTGTCAAAGAGTTCTTGGGCAGAAAAACCCACAGACATCCCTTTCGACCATCAGGGAATCGGTTTTTGATCTGATAAGACCTCACTAGCTTCCAAGGTTCGTCTATTGTTAAGATATCCATACCCGCTCGCAGGGCGAGAATATCTCTCTGCAACTTGCCAGTTCATGCGCCACTGGCAGACAGGCTGTCACCTTTTTGGATCTAGGTGCTTGCTTTGGTACTACCAGGTGACGTTCTGAGGTGATATAGGATCTGTTTCTAGCAAATTTATCTGTAGTAGAATCTAGGTTTCGATATAATCTCCTGAGCAAAAGTTGATTTCTCCTGAAGCTCCATGGACTGTAGATCCTTAGCGTTTTTACTTTCTTCCAGACTCTATTTCGATACTAGTCTTTCTATTAAGTCTTTTTCTTCATTCTCTCTTCACCTGTTCATAGCTTTGCTTTCCCATCATTAAGCTTGTCCCAAATAACCACTTTCTTCCACTTTGCAGAGATTTTTGTACATCGATAATTCGTTGATTGGAAGAGCTCACGGAATTGAAGCATGAGATTACGCTTGCTTTTATCATACCGTCCATCAACCAAGATATCAACTCATTGACAAGAGTCTCCAGTTTATCAGGTGTTTCAACATCATTTCTTCCTGCAAGGTAGCTCGTCCAAGACCAGACGTATCTTTTCCGGCATTTCCGTATCCTGTATTCCCCGAGCGAGCAGGAGGACACCAAGATGGAGGAAGGGCCCTCCTCCGTAAAGGTGAAATCCTTGAACGTAGGGTTTGGCTATAGGTCCATGTTAGGATTTGTCTTCCAACTCTGGGGTATACAGGTAGCCTCGCATTACAGCGACCAGGGTCGCTACGCTGTAACAGCCTTCACAGCGAAACATACACCACATGTTAGAGAGAGTTGCGCACACCTCTCCATCGCAGTTAGTTACTCTTGTAATCAATAACTGTTTACCGAGTCTCTGTCACGTTTCCATCCACCTGGTTTTGTATCTCGGCGTCGCGCTTCTGCAAACTCCATCCAGCGCTGACTCTATCGAGCTGTGGCTTTCTCGTAAACACCACCAGCGGAGAGGAACTGCGGCGCTGGCTTTTGCTGTCTCAGCATCGCAGGTAATCATACTCGTTCCAACTCGCTTCTCGGAGCCTCGCCAGTCCTAATCAACTTGCCCTTCCCATATCCTTTGCCTCGTTGACTTGGGATTTATACAGCTAATATGACCGCTTCTACAACACGTACAATTCAAGGATAAGCAGGCTAAAACCTCAAAGGAAAAGCTTGTCCATCAAAGGATAAAATTTGATTGCAGGAACCCAGCCCACAGCAGGCTGGCAGCATCCTCCTCGTCATTTGCATAAATTTTAAACAATCCCTCATAATCCTTGTTTCGCTTCCTGCGAGCCGAAGTGCCACCGTGCATATAGGCCTTAGCTGCACGGAACTCCGCAATCATTCCCACATCGCTTCTTTATCTTCCAAAGTTGGTCGTCTTAGCCCATGCTCTCTCAATCGAGTTCAATCCAGTAAGTACCGCCTGTTCCATTTCCGAACATCTCCAACAACCCCACCATTAGCTAAGATAACAGCTCAGTTTGCTGGGTTTTCTGTGCTACAAGTCACTAGCTCGTTTGATGCTCTTTCCCTTAGCAACTTGCAAGACCTTGGCAGAGGGATCTTTGGCACTAACCCTTACCTCTCTTTCAGATGGCTCGGATGGAATAGCCAATATGACCAGCATCATTCAACAAGCCTCATTCGAGTCTCAATCGAAGGTTGAGAAATCCTAAAGCTTGATCCCATCTCATCAAAGCATATCAAATTGAATAGAAGGTACACTGATTTCTTTCAGGCAAATTTACTCTCTCATTTCTTTGCATATTTGTCTCAACCACTCTTCAGTAAACAAAATTTCTCAGTATCCCAAAATCCGCCATCGTGGGCTGATTGGCTTTTTTCAAACTCTGCCATCATCTCTAAAACTGTTTCTTTATCTGCTAATCTTGGTCTGCGTAGTTCCATATTCCCCTCCCCGCTATAAGAAAAGCGAGAGGCAACTCTCACTTTTTCTTGTTTTTGTTTAAAAACTGTTCTCTAAGGTTAGCTACTCGGTCTTTTTTATTGCCTCCACCCTTTGAATGTTTCTCGTGGAATCGTTGAACCAAAGCCTTGCCCTTGTCGTCTAATTGATACTTTCCCATTCTATCTCTTTCTAATTTCTTACTTCATGTCCTGCTGTTTTAATAGTGGAACCGTTCATGTGTTTGACACGCGCAGCAATTTCCTTGTGGCGTCCATTAACCATCGGACGTGCTTGAGGATTCCCTAAATAACCACAGGTTCGTTTAACCACATCTACTGTTTTAGGATCGTTATTCCCACAGTTAGGACAAGCAAATCCTCTCTCTGTCGGTTCAAAATCTCCTTCAAAATCACACTTGTAGCAACGGTCAATCGGAGTATTGGTTCCGAGATAACCTACACGGTCATAAGCATAATCCCAAACAGCTTCCAAAGCCTTTGGATTTTGTTGAAGAACTGGATACTCACAGTAGTGGATGAATCCACCTGATGCACCCGCTTCTGGATAAACCTTTTCAAAATCTAGTTTTTCAAAAGGAGTTGGATTTTTACGCACATCATAATGGAAGGAATTTGTGTAGTATTCTTTATCAGTAATGTCTGGAATAGAGCCGAATTTCTCCGTATCCAAGCGGCAGAAGCGGTCTGTCAGACTTTCAGACGGTGTTGAATAAATAGAGAAGTGATATCCATATTGGTCTGACCACTCTTCCACTCGATGTTTCATATCTCGAATGATATCAAGGGTGAATTCTTTAGCTTCTGGATTGGTTTCCCAATTGTTGCCAAAGAATACTGTCGATACTTCATAAAGCCCAATGTAGCCAAGCGAAACAGTAGCACGACGATTCTTAAAGAGCTCGTCAACACTTTCTTCTTTACCAAGACGACGTCCGAAGGCACCATATTGATAAAGAATTGGTGCATTAGCTGGAGTGGCTTCCTTGGTTCTTTCCACACGGTAAACCAAAGCATCTTCCGCGATGTTCATGCGCTCGTTGAAGATTTCCCAGAACTTATTCAGGTCGCCTTCGGATTCAAGAGCAATCCGAGGAAGATTGACTGTCACAACTCCTAGGTTCATACGGCCCGAATTGACTTCTACTCCATTTTCATCCTTCCATCCTTGAAGGAATGAACGGCATCCCATCGGAACCTTGAAAGAACCAGTCAACTCGACAATCTTATCATAAGACAAGACATCCGGGTACATGCGCTTAGTTGCACACTCAAGAGCCAACTGCTTGATGTCGTAGTTAGGTGAGCCTTCCTCTAAGTTAAGACCTCTTTTAAGAGTAAAGATGAGTTTAGGGAAGATGGCTGTACGGTGTTCTGAACCAAGCCCCTTGATACGAATGTTCAGGATTGCCTTTTGAATTTCACGTTCAAAACGACTGGTCCCTAGACCGAAACCAAGAGAGGTAAATGGCGTTTGCCCATTTGATGTAAAGAGGGTATTAATCTCGTACTCTAGAGATTGCATGGCATCGTAGATGTCTTTTTGGGTTTTCTTCCAGGCATATTCTTGGCGCTTGTCAGGTAAGACCCACTCCTCCGCATCCTTGAGGTGCTTTTGGTAATTTTTCTCTGCATAAGGAGCCAAAACTTCATCAATACGGTCTGCTGAACAGCCTCCATACTGACTTGATGCGACGTTTGCGATGATTTGTGAAATCTGCGCTGTCGCAGTTTGGATAGACTTGGGACTCTCTACCTCAGCATTTCCAATCTTAAAACCATTTTCCAACATACCCTTGAAATCAATCAAACAGCAGTTGGTCATAGGGGTATAGGGACTGTAGTCCAAATCATGATAGTGGATATCTCCTTTTTTGATGGGCATTAGCCACATGTTTAGGAAGCATTTGAAGTCCGATGGATTTCCCAACAATCCCTGCCGTCAAATCACGCTGGGTATTAAAAACATCACTATCCTTATTGGCATTTTCATTGACAACCGCCTGATCTTTATTGAGAAGTTTATGAATACTAAAGTTGATATCTGTCGCTTTTGAGCGCTCAAAATCCCTTTGAGTCCGATAGGTGATATACTCCTCAGCCAAGGCGTATTCTTTAGCTTCCAACAATTCGTGTTCTACGATATTTTGGATTTCATAGATTTTTACACCTTGTAGGAAACGGCTATGAATCTCTTCAACGATACGTTCAACTAGGGTACTAAGTCGTTTTTCAACCAAAGGGGTTACATCCATAACCTTTTCAGCAGCCTTATGAAGCGCTTTATCAATCTTGTCTACATCAAAAATTACACGTCTGCCGTCACGTTTTTCGACGAATAAAGTCGGATCAGGGACAGCCTTCTCTTCCAATACAATCATATCCATACCCTTTTCTTAAATATAATATTGATTCTAAAAAGTATTATATCACTAAAAAAATAAAAATCAATATCTTGTGTCAAAAAATAAAATTTTTTTAAAATTACACAAGATATTGATAGTTTTATTTTAATTTATAGAGTTTAAAAATCTTTGAATTCACTTTGAACCGCTTGATAATTTTCAGCTAAGAGCTGCTCAACTTCTGTCCATAGACTTGTTTTTGTATTCACTACAATCATCTTTGGTTGATTATCTCGTAGATCATTTACAAGCTTGGTACGATTTGCATCAAGTCCTGTATGCAATCTAGGCGAAAGCAACTGACTAGCAGACAAGCGTTCGCTAGCTTTATAGCTACTTGTCAGATTATCCCAAACATAGATACGATCTGTAGCTTGCGTTTCCCCTTTGACCTTAGCTTCAATGCTTGTGCGCTCTTGATATTGTTCCGCATGAAGTAAATATCGTGATACTAGAGGGGCTGAAAATAGATAAACGAGAGCCAAAATTTGTAGATAGGCATTTCCTTTTACAAAAGCTCCCCATACCGAAGTTTCTTCTCTAGATCTTCTACGACGATTCGATCCTTCTGGCTTCTCTGTAGGAATTCGTGTCAGCAAAAGAAGCGACAAGAAAGGAAGGAACTCAACCATACGACTACCATTGATAAGATCTGTAGAGAAAATTTCTAAAACTAATACCAAAACAACAGCTATTGCAGCAGTGATTGATAAGACTGATTGCTTCAATGGTTTATATTTGAAGAGACCTGTCAATGCTAGCGTCAATGCTCCAAGAGCAATTGCTAACAATCCATAAAAGAGGATATTGTCGAGTAATCCCGAGTTAGACGTAAAGTTTAAACTATCTAATGGATAAAGGATTTGACTAATGGCATTTCCAAAGCTGCCTTTATAAGCTGTGTAGTATCCAATTGGATAAAAGAAGATTGAAAAACCAAAGCCCGCTGCAAAAAATTGGTAGACACCATGATCCAAATTTTTGCGACCAACATTAAAAGCTGTTACAGCAAAAAACAAGACAAAGGCGTACAAAGTTGTAACCAAAGGTGCAAAGAAAAATGCTAGAGCTAAGCTAGCTCCAATACGGATAAATCCTTTGTCAAGGCTTGGTTCTGCCAAATAAGCTGTTACTAAACTCAAGGAATAGAACAAGAATGGGAGTGCAAGAATAGTTGCATAGCCCCCACCAAAACTAAGAGCACTAGCCAGGACATAAAAAACTGTCAATACTTGTTGCGATTGCTTATTTTGTTCCGTCAGATTGTAAGCCGAACGGAAAAGAAAGAATCCGGCACCTACTAAAGCCAACCAATTAAAGACGGCAAACTAAAATACTGCCCTTGGTTAAATACTGTAAAAAGTAATAGAGAGACCACTAGTTCCAAAAATAATCTGTGTAGACATCTCCGCTCTGATGCATAGCCCATCCAATATAAAAATCCTGAGACTGCTCCGGACTTATTAACCCCTAAGAAGAAGGGTAAAATTACGGACACAAGGACCACTAGAGTACTCAAAATGAGGATATTCAAAAAAATGGTAAGCGGGCAGGCTGACGAGTTTCAACCTCGAGTTGCTCCTCATTTTCTACTGGAGCATCCTGACTTCCCATCCAAGTTGGAGTTGGTTCGTCTTCTAATCTGCCATATACGTTCATTCGCTCTCTCCTATATTTTTAATTTGTTCTAGTATATCAAAAAGTCTAGTTCTTGTCAGCCTTTGGCGGACGTTCGCTCAACTTTTTCAGACAAGGCAACAAAGCGTTCAATCTCATAAAAAAACGATGATATGAAACTCTTTTTATAGCGGTCTAAAAAAATTTTTTTCTTCTACTGTCAGCATAGTCATTTCTCCTTTTCTCTTAATTCGAAAAATGAAGAAAAAAACTAAAAAAAAGCTGAATTCCTCAATAGAGAATTCAGCATTTTGTCATTAGTCAGCTTTTTTTTCTAAATTTTTTGAAATGCTTCGATTTTTCCCTTCCAGATACACCATCAGAATGGAGATATCTGCTGGGTTCACACCTGAAATACGGCTAGCTTGGCCGATGGTTTCTGGATTGATGAGCTTAAACTTCTGGCGAGCTTCTGTCGCGATAGAGTCAATATCATCCCAGTCAATATTCGCTGGAATCCGTTTTTCTTCCATGCGTTTCATCTTGGCAACCTGATCCATGGCTTTTGAGATATAGCCTTCGTACTTGATTTCTGTTTCAATCAATTCGATAATCTTGTCATCTAACTCTTCAGCAGCAGGTCCGATGAAAGCCACCACATCTTGGTAAGACACTTCTGGGCGACGAAGGAATTCCTTGGCTGTCACTGCATCTGTCAATGGCTTGAAGCCCATCTCCTCAACCTTAGCATTTGTTTCCTTGACTGGCTTGAGTTTGATGCTGTCTAAACGCTTCATTTCATTTTCAAATTGATTTTTCTTGATTTCAAAACGAGCCCAACGTTCATCGTCAACAAGCCCAATCTCGCGCCCCATCTCAGTCAAACGCATATCGGCATTGTCATGACGGAGAATGAGACGGTATTCTGCACGACTGGTCAAGAGACGGTAAGGTTCAATGGTTCCCTTGGTCACCAAGTCATCAATCATAACCCCGATATAACCGTCGCTTCGTTTTAGAATTAACTCAGGCTTACCTTGGATTTTCAGCGCTGCGTTGATACCCGCGATAATCCCTTGACCAGCAGCTTCTTCATATCCAGACGTTCCATTTGTCTGACCAGCAGTGAAAAGTCCTGAGATTTTCTTGGTTTCAAGCGTTGCACGCAATTGATGAGGCAAGACCATGTCGTACTCGATAGCATAACCGGTTCGCATCATCTCTGCATTTTCCAAACCTTTGATAGAATGAACCAAGTCACGTTGGACATCCTCAGGAAGACTGGTTGAAAGTCCTTGGACATAAACTTCTTCTGTGTTTCGTCCTTCTGGCTCAAGGAAAAGCTGGTGGCGTTCCTTGTCCGCAAAACGCACAATCTTGTCCTCAATCGATGGGCAGTAGCGAGGTCCCACTCCCTTGACCACACCTGTAAACATAGGCGCGCGGTGGAGGTTATTCTGGATAATCTCATGACTGGTACCATTGGTATAGGTCAACCAGCACGGTACTTGGTCTTTGACATAATCTTCATCACGTGAGGTGTATGAGAAGTGATTTGGCGTTTCATCTCCTGGCTGAATCTCTGTCACATCATAGTTGATAGAGGAAGCCTTGACACGTGGAGGTGTTCCTGTCTTGAAACGACCGATTTCAAGTCCAAGTTCCTTGAGATTATCAGCTAGGTTAATAGAAGCCAGACTGTGGTTTGGACCTGATGAATACTTGAGATCTCCGATGATGATTTCCCCACGAAGGGCTGTCCCTGTAGTCACGATAACAGCCTTGGCAGCATACTCTTGATGGGTAGCTGTACGAACACCGACAACCTTACCATCTTCCACCAAAATCTCATCAATCATGGTTTGACGAAGGGTTAGATTTTCTTGATTTTCAACCGTCTTGCGCATTTCCTTAGAGTAAAGTTCCTTATCAGCTTGCGCACGAAGGGCACGGACAGCTGGCCCCTTCCCAGTGTTGAGCATCTTCATCTGGATGTAACTCTTATCAATGGTCTTGGCCATTTCCCCACCAAGAGCGTCTACTTCACGTACGACAATCCCCTTGGCAGAACCACCAATAGACGGATTACATGGCATGAAAGCCAGCATTTCAATGTTGATAGTCGCAAGTAAGACCTTGCAACCCATACGGCTCGCAGCCAAGGAAGCCTCGACCCCCGCATGTCCAGCACCGATTACAATAATATCGTATTCTTCAGTAAAATTATAAGTCATTTTCTCTCCTATCCCTCAAAATGAATGTGTCTTAGTTGGCCGTCCCAATCTGGCAGGGCTGTTTTTAAAAAGGTTGGAACTAGTTGGAAATCCTCAAGCCTGTCCAAGTCAATCCACTCACAGGGCAGCATTTTTTCATCTTCCTGCATGGTCAATGGGGCATCCTCTAGCAGGTTCACCAGATAATGAAACTCGATGTTGTGATAGGAAACACCGTCCTGTTCAAAACGATTTTCAACCACAAAAGCTAGCTGCTCAGCTTGAGCTTTGACACCCAGTTCTTCCCTCACTTCACGGGCTACCGCGTCTTCCGTGCTTTCATTGACTTGAATCGCACCACCAATAGTATAATACGTATCCTTATCTTTGGTAACTAGGAGCTTGCGATTTTGGACAATCAAGGCTGTCGCCCGAACGCCAAAAACCGTATCTCCTACTTTTGTCCGAAAGTCTTGTTGAGTCATTTTTGTCCTTTCCCTTAAACGACACAAAAACAGTCAAAACTCTGAGAAGTCCAGAACAAAAAGCCTGCAACATCCATGAGCTTTGACCATCATGACTATTGTTAAAGTTATTTTATCAAATCAAATCGTTTTGTCAATGCAAATCACTGTTTGAGCAAGGTCTGCACACTGACGATAATCATCTGTATTCCTATCGAGAATAGTAAAAGTCCCATCATTTTCGTTATAATTTTCATCAAATTTTCTCCCAAGAAGCCTGCAATTTGTTTTGCACTTCTTAACAGGAGATAAGTGATGACACATAGTAGAGCAAAAGCAACTACGGTTATCAGTTGATTCTGCAAACCTCCATTAGCCAGACTTAAAGCAGTTGTAATTGTACCTGGTCCCGCAAAAAGTGGCATTGCAAGAGGAGAAATAGCAATAGACATTGAATCTGTATTTACTGCTTGCTGCTCCATTCCTTTATAGCTGGGTGAATGATTACCATTAATCATATGATAACCGATAACGGCCACTAATATTCCACCAGCAATTCTGAAAGAAACAATTGTAATTCCAAATACTTTAAAAATGAAATCTCCTGAAAAGATAAAAACAGTTACAATAACAAAGGCAATCAAAAGACTCCTAAAAGCAATTTTTCGTGAAATTTTTTGACTATCATCTGCTACTAAAGCCATGTAAGCAGGAAGATTTGAAATTGGGTTCATTATAGCGAAAAATGCCATAAATGCATAAAAAAATTGAGAACTCATCATTTTTACTTAACTCCAGTTAGACATACTGACAAACCTTGCCATCGCGGTAGGCATTGTCAATCAAACCACCACCGAGACATTCTTCTCCATCGTAAAAAACAACTGCCTGTCCTGGTGTAATGGCACGCTGAGGTTCTGCAAAGATGACCTCTGCCTTGTCTCCTTTGACATGTACGGTCACCCTTAGAATCAGGCTGACGGTAGCGGAATTTAGCCGTACATTCTAATGTAAATTCCTCTGGCATATCACGAGTAAAGTGAACCTGACTAGCCTCTAAGCTGGTTGACATGAGCGAGTCATGGTAGAATCCTTGGCCTACATAGAGAATGTTCTGGCTCAGGTCTTTTCCGACAACAAACCAAGGGGCATTATCACCGCCGTGTTGCCCACCGATACCGAGTCCGCCACGCTGACCGATTGTATAGTACATCAGGCCAGCATGCTCGCCCATATCGCGACCATCCACAGTCATCATTCGACCAGGCTGAGCTGGTAAGTAGTTGCTGAGAAATTCTTTAAAGTTCTTTTCTCCGATAAAGCAAATCCCTGTTGAGTCTTTCTTCTTAGCAGTCGCAAGGCCTGCTTCTTCTGCTAGTTTGCGAACTTCAGGCTTTTCCAAATGTCCCAATGGGAACATAGTCTTTTGGAGTTGTTCTTGTGAAAGTTGGCTGAGGAAATAGGTCTGGTCTTTGCCATTGTCCACGCCACGAAGCATGTGAACGATGCCATCCTCATCACGCGCCACTCGGGCATAGTGCCCAGTTGCTACATAGTCTGCTCCCAAGGTCAGGGCATAGTCCAAAAAGGCCTTAAACTTGATTTCCTTGTTACACATAACGTCTGGATTTGGCGTGCGTCCTGCACGGTATTCCGCTAGGAAATACTCAAAAACGCGGTCCCAGTACTCTTTTTCAAAATTGACAGAGTAGTAAGGGAATGCCAAGTTGGTCTGCTACCGCAGCCACATCCTTGTAATCTTCGGTCGCCGTACAGACGCCGTTTTCATCTGTGTCGTCCCAGTTCTTCATGAAGATACCGATCACATCGTAGCCCTGCTCCTTGAGAAGAAGAGCCGTCACCGACGAATCAACACCACCACTCATCCCCACGACAACACGTGTTTTAGAGTTATCACTCATGGTAGTTCTCCCATCTATTCGTTTATTCACGATTGAAGGTCGTGTTTGCTATCACGATTGAAGGTCGTTTGAGCAGTTTTCATTATAACATGCTTGGTTAGAGAAGACAAGGAAGAGGCTGACAATCTATCAACCTCTTCTGTCAATACATGAAAATCAGGATACAAAAGAAATCAATTCATTCCCTAAATCTCTATTCTCTTTAAAAACTTATTTTTTTAAAAATCAACTAAAAATGATATACTTTAATAAGGAGGAATGCGACATGATTCCATATATACACCATCATCCATGTGCGTAGGACTAATGTGAACAACTACAAAGATATTCTAAAATCAAAAAATACTATTTTTATTATTACACTTATTGCAGGTATTGGACTTTTGACAGGCTTAGTCCTCCATCAAGAAAAAATCCAAGCAGAGAGAGGGAACGTTGCTCTCATCAAACAACAAAAAAATCAACAAGATGTCGAACAAGTAAAAAACGCTATTAAAAGACTTCAATATTGATTCTGAAACCATTATAGAAGATTGGAAAAAAATTCAAGAATTAAAACCAACTACTGATGAAGGCAAAAAGACATTAGCAGACTTTCTCGCTTCTACTGCCGATAAAGTCACAAATCATTATAGTGAAAAAGCTTTGAAATTAGATATAAAGGATTCTGATAGCCAGTTTCAAGATAAACAAACACTTGAGACAACCATCACTTCCTTGCAAAAAATAATAGACATCATTAAAAACATTAATTCTGCCAGCGACCAAGTTGCTCTTGAAGAAAAGATAAAACCAATTCAAGAACTAATCTCTAAATTCCAAAAACAAGTTGAAGTCTTGACCAAAAAAGAAGAAGAAAAAACTACCCAAACAGAAACGACTACTAGAGATGCCGGAATAGAAGCCAGCCGTTCAGAAGATAGTAGCTATATTCAAAGCTATCCAGAAACAAATGGAAGCATATCTAATTCCCAAGCACCTGCAACGGACCAATACTCAACTGATAGTGCCAGCAGTGGAGGAGATAATGGCGCTAATACAGGAGGTCAAACTGCTGATTCTTCAGGTTCTCAATCAGAGTCTAATAGCGATACAACCAGTTCGTCTAACTAATAATCTAGATGACGAAATCCCATAAACTTGTAAGCCCTCAACACCAATGTTTATAATGATCTCTCATCAAATGCAAACACAAAAAAGAGCCTTAAACGGCTCTTTTTTAGGGCTCTATGATATTGGTAGCAGGTAAATTCCCTATAGATATTATGGAGCCAATTATTGATAAAAACTTTAGTCATCTTCGTCTCTATAAAAAAATATTTTTCTATACACCCTTGATAATACCAAAATTAATGCCCATATCGTACTAAGAGCTATAATAATAGAATTTATTGGATTTATTTCAGTATGTCCAATCACTAGTCAAATAATTGGACTAGTAGACATGCTTAGATATAATAAAAATGACAAAACATGATGTTGCTACTGAATCTCTCAACTCTTTATCTTTACAATGGTCATAAGTTACTTTGCAAACAGCTTTGCTACACTCTCTTGGAGGCAAAAATAAGCAAACAGTATGACACTTGCGTTTTTCCTATATTCGTATAGGCATTTGTACTAATGATGCTCAGTTGATACAAAATGGACTCTCCTTAGCTAAGCTAGTAGAAGATGAACACTTACTAACAGAACTAGAGCGAGAAGTTGATATCTTTGTAAACAAAAAAGAAAGTCATTGAGACTTCCTTTTTTATATCTTCTTAGTACCAACCGTTGTTAAGCCAGAAGTTCTTAGCAGCTGTCCATGAACCGTAACGTCCTGCAACATAAGCATCTGCTACACGTTCTTGGTTTTCAGCTGAGTAGTCGCCGTTCAAGTAAGAATCTGTCAATTGGTAACGTCCGATGTAACGTCCGTTTGTCGCTGTGTAGCTACCGCCTGATTCTTTTTGAGCGATCCATTCTTTCGCTTCTGCTTCAGATCCGCTTACAGTTGCAGCTGGAGCTGAGTAGCTTTCTGCTGCTGCAGGTGCTGGAGCTTCGTAAGTAGCTTCATATGTAGTTTCTTCTACAACAGTTTCAGCAACTGCTGGAGTTTCTTCAACTTCTGCTACAGGTGCTACAGGAGCTTCTGTTGTTGTAGTTTCAGCAACTGGAGCTGCCCCATCGATAACCAATACTTGGTCAATAAAGATAAGGTCAACATTTTTTTAATGTTGTTCAATTTAGCTAATTTTTTTCAACTGTTGTGTTGTAGTCTCAGCAATTTCTGAAAAGAGTATCTCCAGGTTTAACTGTATAAGTTTTTGTTTCTTGTGCAAAAAGTAAGTGATGGTGCAAGGAAAGCAAGTACAACTGCAAATCCTGCAAGTTTAGTCTTAATGTTTAATTTCATTTAAAAAAAGTTCTCCTTTTTTTCTTATACTACCATGATACCTTTTCTAATGTTACTATTTGTTAACGAATTTGTGTAGAAATGTTACAAAACTGTGATTTATTTACTTAAAAAAGCCACTTTTTTGTTACAAAACCCTTGTTATAAAAAGCTTTTTTTAATCTTTTTTATATTTCAGAAAGTAATTAAGCACTTACATCTAATCTTTGCTATAATAGAAGTAAGAATCTTTTTAAGGGAAACAGATGCAATCACTTCGTTTTTCAATCTGTCTTTGATATCATTGGACCAGTCATGATTGGGCCCATCTAGTAGTCACACGGCAGGAGCTGTTCGTATCGGTAAAATCGTTTCATCTATCTTTGATGATACTCCAACTGAGGTTGAATTCCAGCTTTTTAACTCTTTTGCAAAAAAACCTATCGTGGACACGGGACAGACCTTGCCCTTGTAGCTGGTATTTTGGGAATGGATACGGATGATCCTGAAATTCCAAATAGTTTAGAAATTGCCCACAAGCGTGGCATTAAAATCGTGTGGACCATCCAAAAGGACAGTAATGCTCCCCACCCAAATACTACGAAAATCACTGTTAAGAACGATCATAAGACTATCAGTGTAACAGGGAATTTCAATCGGCGGTGGAAATATCCAAGTGACAGAATTAAATGGTTTTGCCGTATCTCTCAACATGAACACCCCTACCATCATCATCGTCCATCAGGATGTTCCAGGTATGATTGCTCATGTGACTGAAGCTCTTTCTCGCTTTGGCATCAATATCGCCCAAATGAATGTAACTCGAGAAAAAAAGCTGGCGAGAAAGCAATCATGATTATTGAAGTTGATAGTCGCAACTGTGAAGAATCTATCGAAGAAATTCGGAAAAATTCCTCATTTGCACAATGTCAATTTCTTTCAATAGGAGAAAATATGTTTTACTCTATCAAAGAATTAGTCGAACAAGCCGAACTTGACTTTCCAAGGAAATGTTGCTGAGCTCATGATTACTACTGAGTATGAGCTAACTGGTCGTGAGCGTGAGGAAGTTCTCCTCCTCATGGAACGTAACCTCGAAGTCATGAAAGCTTCCGTCGAGCTTGGTCTTAGCGAAAAGAAATCTCGTAGCGGTTTGACTGGTGGTGATGCAGCTAAGCTCGACCACTACATCAAAAAAGGAAAGACCTTATCAGACTTCACTGTCTTGTCTGCCGCCCGTAACGCCATTGCCGTTAATGAGCACAATGCCAAGATGGGCCTTGTGTGTGCGACACCAACCGCAGGTAGCGCAGGATGTCTTCCCGCAGTTCTCACATCTGCTATTCAAAAGTTAGATTTAACGCATGAACAACAACTAGATTTTCTCTTTGCTGCCGGTGCTTTTGGGCTCGTCATTGCTAATAACGCTTCTATCTCGGGAGCCGAAGGAGGCTGTCAAGCCGAAGTTGGATCTGCCTCTGCCATGAGCGCTGCTGCCCTAACTCTAGCTGCAGGTGGAACTCCTTATCAAGCGAGTCAGGCTATCGCCTTCGTTATCAAAAACATGCTCGGTCTTATCTGCGATCCCGTTGCAGGTTTGGTTGAGGTTCCATGTGTTAAGCGTAATGCTATGGGAGCAAGTTTCGCCTTCATCGCAGCCGATATGGCTTTAGCCGGTATCGAATCAAAAATTCCAGTTGACGAAGTCATTGATGCCATGTACCAAGTAGGCTCTAGCCTCCCAACTGCCTTTCGTGAAACTGCCGAAGGTGGTCTCGCAGCCACACCGACAGGCCGTCGCCTTCAAAAAGAAATCTTCGGCGAATAATTTCAAGATTACTAGGAGAATCAATGTCATCCTTATCAGCCATCTTTTTTGATCTAGATGGAACCCTTGTGGACAGCTCTATCGGCATTCACAATGGCTTCACCTATACTTTTGAACAACTGGGAGTCCCTAATCCAGATGCAAAAACCATCCGTGGTTTTATGGGACCACCTTTGGAAACTAGTTTCGCTAGTTGCTTACCAACTGAGCAGATTGAGCTAGCTATCCAGCTTTATCGTTCCTACTATAAGGAAAAAGGAGTCTACGAAGCTCAGCTCTTTCCACAAATCAAGGAACTACTCACTGAACTATCTCAACAATATCCTCTCTATATCACGACAACAAAAAATACTCCGACAGCAGTCCATATGACAGCTAATTTTGAAATCGATCATTTCTTTGACGGCATCTATGGTTCAAGTCCTCAAGCAGTGCATAAGGCAGATGTCATTCGTCAAGCTTTGACAACTCATAAATTGGACCCAGAAAAAGTGGTCCTTATCGGAGATACAAAATTTGATATGATTGGTGCCCAAGAAACTGGCATTAAAAAACTAGCGGTTACTTGGGGATTTGGTGAAGAGGAAGAGCTACTGACCTATCAACCTGACTGGGTCGCACATCAGCCAGCAGACATTTTACATCAACTACAATAGAAGATTTAAACAAAAGCACTCCAATTAAATTGGAGTGCTTTTAACTAGTGATTACTTCGGTCCGCCATTTATTAGCCAGACACTTCCTTGCTTGGCATCGCAAGTAGGATTAAAAGGGTAACACCTTCTAGCGAAAGCACAGGAAGAAAGATAAAACCACTTAAGATAGCTAGCAATGGAATCAATTCGAAAAAAATAAAAGCCCAATGAGAGCCTGCATCTCTTAAACGACGAACTTTTAGAGCAAGGCTAGGAATAAATAACACCATAAATAAAATGATATAGAGACTTAAGATGGCTACGCCTGAAATTGGGTCTACTTCTTTTCCGTCATTCAAAATCATTTGAAAATAGATAATATAAAGTGGGATACAAAAAAACATTATTCATCAACCAAACCCACCAAAAAAATCCGGACGCGTTGAACGGCCTGTGAAATCTAAAAACCCTTTAAAGAAATTTTTATAGGCTTCAATCATAAGATACTCCTAATTATATGTTAAACAAAGCATGTGAACTACCAGACAAGGTTCAACCGTAAAACAAGAATCTCTTAGTTCTTATCTGATTCTTCGAACGGTGTATCTTCGATGCCTTCTTCGACATTAACTGCCTGAGGTTCACTATAGTTTACCACTTCAGTTTCTTTTGTCGGCATAGCATGTAAAATCAAAAGGGCAATCCCTCCCATAGGGACGAAGCGAAGGAAGATAAAGGCCCAGTGGAATCCGGCATCACGCAAACGGCGAACTGATAAAGCTAAAGTCGGTACCAAGATTGCTAGGTAGAAAATTGCATAAATAATGACAACTAAACCCAAAACCATAAAAGTAGCTTCGCTCACTGAATCGTCTACTGAAGCCATCACGGCACTAAGAAATACAGTGTAGAAATAGATAATCCAGAAAGGAATAGAAAGGATAAAGTTTCCTAACCAAACCCACCAGTAATCTGAGCGCGTTGAACGTCCAGTGAACTCTGCATAATTCTTAAAAAAATTCTTATACGCGTTAATCATATGATACTCCCAACTTTTATTTTATCAGTAGATACTAAACTGTACAGTTATAGAACACTCCCAAATCTAGTAAAAGACCTGGGAGTGTCAGCAAATTATTCGACAAGACTGAAAATTCTTCATCCTTGTAGCATTCTTCAGATAGTTGATCTTATAGTGTTTCCTTGGTTGGCATAGCGAAAAGAACTAGAAGAACAATACTACCCTAGTGGAACGAATAAAAATAAAGATCAATGCCCAGTGGAAACCAGCATCACGAAGGCGACGGACCATCAAAGCAAGTGACGGCAATAAAAGTGCTAGGCCAAAAATAAAATAGATAATAGCGATAAAGCCCAAAGTTATAAGAGCACCCTCTTTTCGCGAATTAGCCAGAGCATTTCCGTATGTTAAGAAGAAAGGAATATAAAGAATAATATTTCCAAGCCAAACCCACCAATAGTCGGAACGTGTTGAACGACCTGCAAAATCTACATATCCTTTAAAAAAATTCTTATAAGCGTTAATCATAAGTTACTCCCTAATTTTTTTATTTACTATAGTTTTACCATATCTGTTCAATAATAACAAGTTTGTTCAAAAAACTCTGAAAGTCTCTCGAAATCTAGAAAAAAGATACTATCCGCTCTTTCTCATAAACAGAAGTTGCAGATAATATCTTATCTATTTTTAGTCAGCATGTGTTGTTTCATTAGCAAAAGCTATGATTGCTCTCTTCAATTCAGAACCTTGCAAGGTACGGAACTCTTCAATCTTCTGATTGATCATCTCAAGAGGCATTACATTTACTTTACCAACAAAGATTTTGTCCATTACTTGATTATCAACTAATTCAGTTGATACAAGCAACTCTTCGTATAGTTTTTCACCTGGGCGAATACCTACTTCTACGATTGGAATTTCATTTTCAGTATGACCACTGAGTAGAACCATTTTCTTAGCCAAATCGTAAATGCGTACTGGTTTGCCCATATCAAGGATAAAGACTTCTCCATCCTTTGCATAGGCACCCGCATGAATCACCAAGCGACTAGCTTCTGGAATGGTCATAAAGTAACGAGTCATTCGGAAGTCTGTCACCGTTACAGGCCCACCTTCAGCAATCTGACGTTCAAAGACAGGAATTACACTACCACGGCTACCGAGTACGTTACCGAAACGAACCGCACAGTAGGTAGATTGGCTACGTTGATTAAATCCTGTAACAATTAACTCAGCCACACGTTTAGTTGCTCCCATTACGTTTGGTGGATTAACGGCCTTATCTGTCGAAATCATGACCATTTTTGGAACTCGAGCAGCGTCAACTGCCTTAGCAACATTATAAGTTCCAAGGATGTTATTCTTAAAGGCTTCTTTTGGATTGCGCTCCATCATCGGAACATGTTTATGGGCTGCAGCATGGTAAACAATCGCTGGTTCGTACTGTTCAAAAACTTGAAGCAGACGATCGTAATCTTGAATATCAGCAATGACAGGAACAAAATCAATTTCCTGGAACTTGCGAATCAATTCATGGTAAATCAGATAAATAGAGTTTTCCCCATGACCGAGCAAAATGACACGTTCAGGATTGAATCGACTAACTTGACGGCAGATTTCTGAACCAATCGAACCTCCGGCTCCAGTCACCAAGATTGTTTTGCCAGTGATTTCAGAACCCAGACGTGATTCATCAAGCTGAATCTCTTTACGTCCCAACAGGTCTGTGATATCAATTTTCTGGAAACCACCTGCTTGAGGCTGGATACCTTGCACAACTGACTCAATCATCGGCATCTTAAAGCATTTTACACCGATATGGTTACACATTTGCAGGATTCGTTCATATTCAGATGGATCTAGAGACGGAATCGCAACGATAACTTTTTCAACTCTGTAGCGTTTAGCCAATTCTGGTAGATCATCATAAGAACCCAAAACTGGGATTTTCCCAAGCTTTTGTCCTTTTTTCTTTTCATCATTATCCAGAATTCCGACCAATTCGAGGTCACTGGTAGGATGTTGGTAGCTGTCCATAAAGAGCGCGCCACCATCACCGGCACCAATCAAGAAGGTACGACGGTGTTCTCCTTCGCCATTTCCCTTTCTACGTCTTGAGTAAATCAACTGCCAGGTGATACGAGGAAGGAGAATCAAGAAGGTAGTTAATAGGATAAAGAGTACGATAAAGCGGACAGAAAAGAGTGGCAAGAAAGCATAGCAGATCACATAAGATAAGATACTACTGATAGTTACTCCGAAGAAAATCTTCATAAAATCTGTGATTTTGCTATATCTACTAATACTAGCATTCAGCCCCCAAAATCCAATCATAAGCTGGTAGAAAAGGAAGGTTAGACCTGTATAAATGACATAGTCTACCGGGGCTGGATTAATCAAGCCATAAAATAGAATATAGGAAACAATAATTGATAAGACCATACTGGCAATATCAAAAAATCCCCAAAATATTTGTTTCTGTTGTTTATTTAATACTTCAACCAGATCAATTACGTAATCTGTTATTTTTTTATTCATGTGAATGGTATCCTCCTATACAGAATCACATTTTCTAGCAGTAATAAGATATAGTTTTAAAATCCTATCAGCTAGACATTACTTGCTTTTTCTTAGAAGTTTCAAAAATATAAACTGTCGCACAAATCCTGGACATAGGGCAACGACAACTTGGATTAAAACACTTTTTCAGATATTCGCCATAAGAAATCTGTCCTCGAGCGTGCATTCTTTGACGTGCTTGGCGATAGAGTTTGAGATAGCGAAGACCTCCACGGCGTTCAAACATCCCCGCTCCCACGCGCACCTTACATAGAATTTGATCCACATTTCCAGTTCGAGCTCCAGCACTAATCATATTGAGCCAGAGAAGATCATCTTCCATATAAAGACCGTCCTCGTAGTTACCAGCCTTTAGCACCATTTCTTTTTTGAACATAACAGTCATATGATTAAAGGCACTTCTCATACGTTGGTAGAGCAATGATATCCTCATGCTTAGTCGGTACACGACGGTAAGACACAATCTCGTCAGGTTGGTCGATAAACTCTGCGATATGACCACCTAGCAGGTCCAAGTTTTCTTTTTCCATCAATTCGAACTGTTGTTCGAAACGGTCTTCAACAGCAATATCATCTGTATCCATACGAGCAATGACGTCATATTGGCACTGTAAGACACCGTACTGAAGCGCTAAACCTAAGCCACGATTTTGCTCAAGTGGGCAACGTTTGATTGGAATACTTGACTGTGCTTCCAATTTCTCCAAAACTTGATACAGTTCAGGTGTCAGCGGACCATCTTCGACGATTACCACTTCGCTAGGTTTGAGCGTTTGATGTAAGATACTCTCTACCGCCTCTTCTAGAAAGGCTGGATTTTCTTTAACATAGACTGACATCAGGACGCTAAATTTACGATTTTCAGACACAGTAGTTCTCCAATGTATAGATTTTCTTTCACTATTTTATCACAATTTTTCAGACTTTCCTATTTTTATTTGAATCCCAGAAAAAAACTAGTAAATATATTGTCCTTATTTTCTATGATTTCCTTTGGGAAAGTCGAGGATTACCTCACGTTAGCTTGACATCTTTAGGGAAAAAAATTAAAATAAGCTGTTATCAAAATCAGCTTATTGAGGTTCACATGAAAAAACGATCACTCTTTTTTATTCTAGGAATTATCTTAATCGGAGCGGTCTTAAGAGCTCCTTTCACAGCTTTACCGACTATTTTAGGTGATATTGCCCAAGGTTTAGGCGTGGAAGTTAGTTCACTTGGTGTTTTGACCAGTCTCCCTCTCTTGATGTTTGCCCTCTTCTCCTCTTTGCGACTCGTTTAGCTCAAAAAATTGGACTCGAGCACCTTTTCACCTATAGTCTTATCGTATTGACCATAGGTTCAGTGATTCGTATCTTTAATCTTCCTCTACTCTATCTAGGGACTTTACTCATCGGAGCAAGTATTGCGATCTTTAACGTGCTCCTTCCTAGCGCCATTCAGGCCAATCACCCACAAAAGATTGGCTTTCTGACAACCATCTATGTGACCTCTATGGGGATTACAACGGCTCTTGCCTCCTATCTCTCTGTACCCATTACTCAAGTAAGCTCTTGGAAAGGCTTGATTCTCTGTTTATCCTTGGTCTGCCTACTAACTTTAGTTGCCTGGTTCCCCAATCATCGTCACAATCATTTTCTAAAAGGAAGTGAGAAAAAACAAAAGAAAGAGAATATCTTAAAAAACAAGGAAGTTTGGGCTATTATTGTATTCGGTGGACTTCAGTCCTTACTCTTCTATACCAGTATGACCTGGTTACCTACCATGGCAATCAGTGCTGGCTTATCTCACACAGATGCCGGTCTTTTAGCTTCGATCTTTTCTCTAACTAGTATCCCCTTCTCTATGACTATTCCAAGTTTAACGACTCGTTTGTCCAATCGTCACCGTCAAATCATGCTGACAGTCATCTCTATCGCTGGATTGCTTGGAATTGCCATGCTCTTATACCCGAGCAATAGTTTCCTCTACTGGTTAGTAGCGCATCTCTTGATTGGTACTGCCTGTAGCGCTCTTTTCCCTTATCTCATGGTTTGCTTCTCCATCAAAACAAGCTCCCCTGAAAAGACAGCCCAATTGTCTGGACTTGCCCAGACCGGCGGCTACATTTTGGCAGCTGTCGGTCCAACTCTCTTTGGTTATAGTTTTAACTTTTTCCATTCGTGGATCCCAGCTGTACTGGCTCTTCTAGTTATTGATATCATTATGACGGTCGCCCTCTTTATGGTGGATAAATCGGATAAAATCCTCTAAAAAGGTTTTTAGAATTTGCCACAAATAAACACACTTTGAAAGCCAGACTGAGTCTGGGTTTTTTGGATCTTCACAACATTTTACAAAGTATAGATTTACCAAGCGTACTACTCTTACTATGCGCAAAAATGATATAATAAAGCTAGGAAAACTCCGGTTACACTTTATTAGGAGTAGCACTATTTGGGTACATAAAAGGTTATTACTTTGGGAATTGATAGTTGATGCGATGCTAAAGTAGAAATTATAAACGTGTACATTTATGATTATTTTAACACCATTAAGAAATTTTGATTGGATAAAAAAATCTCGATTAACCCAAGGACCATCGATCATATCATATAAGGAGAAATTTGTATGCTAGCAAAAACAGGGGACGTCTATTGTGTTTACAATTTCCATCTAAAAAAATACACAGCTTGTCAGATAACCAAGATAGAAGAGGGGGAGAAAAAGTCGCAGGCTGTCCTACTGTCATTAGACTGGTCAGGAGAACAACCTCTTAGAGAAGAAGAACTATCTTCTTTGAAGCCACTCTATATAGATTTTATGTACTGGGAAAGAGACTTACATCTTAGTAATGTTGATATTCATGTACCGTCACATTATATTTTTATTGGTAATACAACACCATTAACAACTGAAAGCACCAATACTTATGCTATGTTTTGGGGAAATGGTTACGATATTTACAGGCAACTGAAATGGCAAGAAATACCAAAAAGAAAAAAAGAGATTTATTTAAGAAAGCAGATAAAAAGCAAGGAAAAAGTTTCATTTGCAGGAAATGAGTGCCGTATTTCTAAACACAATATCAATGACGAGTGGACGCCTTTTGAAGACGCATTAGAATTAAAGGTCTTTCCTTGTTTATCTAAGTTGGCATTAACTAGATGGCACAAAAATATATATGAGTATTTGCAGTCAACTCCTTTTATTACAGAACTAGTTCTTAATAATCATGGACAAACAAAACTGGATTTTTCTAAGACATCCATACATCGGCTTTCCATTGATTTGACAGGCGTAGAGGAACTTAGACTAAACGATGATTTGGAGGAGCTAGTCTTATTAGGAGACATGAGCGACAATTGTCAAATACTTGTAAAGGACCATGGAGCCAGCTTACGATTACAACTTGATAGTTCTCTACCTAAGGCACTGGGATTAAAAGATTTAGGAGCCATCCATTGTTCTAACATCCTTGAAATAGACTTTGCACAAATCTTGAATAACTATCCAAGACTTAGGGAATTAAGATTGTGGGGGAAACCTGGTCATATTCTCAATTTCCATAAATTATCAGAGTTCAAAGAGTTAGTCATGTTTTCCACTGTTGATTTGTTTGGCTTTTACTGCAGAGGATATTCCCAAACCAGAAGATTTACCTCGATTAAGCATGTTTTTGGATGAGCAGCTTACCAGAAGAGGCCACTAAAAGTAGCCAAAAAAATATTATAAAAAAACAGCAGGACAAGGGACTGAATCTTTGGATAACAAAACCGAGAAAAGCTGAATGGCTAGCCCAAAACCTAGACAATCCATTTCGCTCATGGGATGGACAAGAAAATATTTCAACCGCAAACGCAAAAAAAGCAGCCTCTCTATATAGAAAGACTAGAGCAAGTGTTATAAAGCTTCTAGAAAACCCCAACGAAGACACTATGAAACACATAGAAGTCCTCATAAGAGAGTATACTCAAGGTTTCAATAAAATGGACAAGCGTAACTGTTTTATTGAAACAATCGAGAGAGAGGATATCTATGATGCCCTGATCGAGATCTTAGATTTACTACCTGAAGATTTAGGGATGGACAAAGAAAAATTTATAGAAATCTTTGATGAGCTAAAAGATTTTTAAATGAGAAGCCTTTCTAGTTCATTCTTAAAACGGAGATTATCATGACTAACTTTATACAGACTATCACAGTAGAAAATCGGCAGGTCGACAAAGAAAATTACTTTACAATTGGCTACTCTCCAGAGATAGAAAAATCTTTACTGTGTGTTTATATTTCTTGGATTGCTGGTTACGAACGCTATTACGAGTTAGATGACGAAGATTTGGCTCTCTTTGAAAGCAAACGAGAAGAATTTCTCAAAAAATATGAAAAAGAAATCAAGGCTTATCGGACTGAAAGATTGATTGGTTCTGGGGCTCTGAGGGATTACAATTTTAGTTCTTTGCCTGAGAATATCCTAAAAAACTTGGATAGCTATCCTCCATTTAACGGATATGTCTATCAAAACGGCATCCTCTGTGCCAAAATCAAGATTGAAGACAAGTATTTTTATCTTCCGCCCATTTATGATGAGGATTACAGATAAGCATTGCCTCAAAGTAATGCAAAACAACCTCTAATCTTCTAGTTTTTCACTAGAAGATTTTTATATGTAAAAAAATTTTTATACATATTGCTTGACAGGGCTTACATTTAGATGTATGATGTATGTGTAGAATAATTATATATAAAATTTTTTTATATACTAAAAAGGAGGTGCCCCATGTATTTTCCAACATCAGCGGCCTTGATTGAATTTCTCATCTTGGCCATCCTAGAACAAGGGGATTCCTATGGTTATGAAATTAGTCAAACCATTAAACTCATTGCCAAAATCAAGGAATCTACCCTCTACCCCATCTTGAAAAAACTGGATACCAACCGCTATCTGACTACATACTCTCGCGAATACCAAGGTCGGATGCGGAAATACTACTCCTTAACAGAGATTGGAGAGGAGCAACTATTTGTCCTTCGAGAAGAATGGACACTCTACACTGACACTATCAACGGCATCATAGAAGGGAGCATTCGCCATGACAAGAACTGAATATTTGAATCAGCTTGAAGCCTATCTGATGAAGCTTCCTCAATCTGATCGCATCGAAGCCATGGACTACTTCAAAGAACTCTTTGATGATGCTGGTCCAGAAGGTGAGGAAGAACTCATAGCTAGCCTCGGTAGTCCAAAAGAGGCTGCCCATGACATCCTGACTACACTTCTTGATAAGAAAATCAACGAAGAAAATTCCAATAAGAACAACCGTCAGGTTTTACAAATCGCAATCCTCGCACTTCTGGCTGCACCTATCGGAATTCCAGTCGGAATTGGTCTTCTCATGGCTATCATCGGCATTTTTATCGCTGCGGTTAGTGTACTTATTGCCTTCTTTGCTGTTTCAGCAGCTGGGATGGTTCTCGGAGCTGTTCTCCTATTTGAAAGCTTCTACATTCTGGCTGAATCTACATCTGCTTTTGTGCTGATTTTTGGTGGTGGTTTACTGGCGATCGGAGCTTCATCCCTAGTCTTACTAGCCACTTCTTACGTAACACGTTTCTTTGGATTACTAGTCCTTCGACTCATCCAATGGATTCTTAATAGAGGAAAGAGAGGTGAAAGACATGCGTAAATGGACAAAAGGATTTCTTATCTTTGGTGTTGTTACCAGTATCATTGGTTTTTCCATGATGATCATCGGTATCCAAACAGATGGTGTCAGAAGCCTCCTTGCAATGTCTCAAAATCCAGTATTTGAAAGTCGAATGGAAGAGCTCGTTTTTGATCAAGATATTGAAAATCTAAACATCTCACTGACAGAACATTCGCTCGTCATTACTGAGTCAAACGATGATAAGATTCACATCCAGTATCATCCAACCATCTCTGAAAAAGAAAATCTTCAACACTCTATCAAAGAGAAAAGTCTTGAAATAACTGATACCAAATCAACTACACGTCGCTCTATAGGTTCTAGTATCGAAGGTATCCTCTTTATCGCAAGCGGAATTTCTAGCCGCAATGATGAAGTTGTTCTCTCATTACCAAGAGGAAAAGACTTAAAAAATCTAACAGCTCAGGTCGACCATCGTATCCTTTCAATTGCTAATGCAAAAGTCAGCAATGCCAAGATTCTGTCAAATGGCTATCTTCTTCGTATCACTGATAGCGAGATTAAAAATAGCCAACTGATCACAACTGGCATTGTCAATGTATTTGAAACCAGTCTAACAGATAGCCGCATCCAAGCAGATCATCAACATATCACTGCAGACGATATCCAAGTGCATGGTCGAGTGGAATTCGAGGCAAGAAAAGATATCTCACTCGAGTTATCCCAAAAGGAACTTGAGCGAATCAATGTTGAGTTCTCTGCTGAACATGGTGATATCTATCGCTGGCATCGAGATCGACGTGACATACATACGGGAGGTAGTAAAGGTGAAGCATTAGCGAACCCTTACAAAACAGAAAAAAAAGATACGCAAGATCTCCTAGTTGCAAAATCAAATCAAAGTATCTATTTCCCATAATAAGATCGCTTGCTTTCTTATAGAAATCATGAATAAAGACAACTAGTAGTTACTACTCAAAAATTAATCAAAAAAAGGAGGTCTATTATGACTCAAGAATGGTTCGAAAGTGCTGATTTCGAGAAAACAGCCAACAATGAGAAAAAAGATAACCCATCTGACCCAGTCATTCCTCAAGAAGAGTTAAAAGAAAAAGAAGAGTTGCCAGTGGTTGAAGAAAGTCTTCAAGCCAATCCCGAAGAACAAGAAGCTGACCTAGAGAAAGTAGAGAGTGACGAACACGAAGAAATCGTTGCAAAGACAGACAAGTCAGAAGAACCTGTAGAGACTGAAGAACAAGAAGAACTGGCAACAAAGACAGACCAAGCAGAAAAACCCGTTAAGGAAAGCAGCTCAGCCTAGCAAATCTTTGGAAAGTCCATTTGTCCCAGATCCTGTCCCTACAAAAACTGCAATCTTCAAAGAAGAATTGGCTGATTTTTGGGTCTGGTTACAAGGTGCTCTCAAAGAGCCAACAGCAAGCATTGGTTCAGATAAAAAACATAGTTATAACGCCTTTGCACTACTAACTATCTTTTCTGCTACAAGTTTTCTCTTTATAGTTTATCACGCCAAACAAGGCTACTATGGTCGTATGGCAAGCATCGATGCTCACTTCATGGAACAATTCCCGTCTCTCAATCTCTTCTCGGTCTTCTCCATCCTAGTAGCGACAAGTCTCTTCTTCTTTTCAATTCTCATGGGTGGATTCGTAGTCAAACGTTTTGTCGACCAGGACAGTGATTGGACATTAGAAAAGAGCCTTTGCAAGACATAGCAGACTCTTGGCTATCCCAGTTCTCTTGACAGGTATTGCTAGTTTCTTCGCTCTTTTTAATGGTCTACGATTTGCAGTATTGCTTTGCTTGATTAGCATTGGTCTGACTCTCTTGGCCAATCTCTACATCATCTCAAGACCTAGCAAGGATAGTCAAACTGATCCCTTCTATCGCCTTCTCTTAGCTTTCCTAGTCAACGGTGGTGTTCTATTTCTCTTTTTCCTAGCAGAAATGGCTCTTGTTTTTGACTATCTTCGAATCCTTGCTTTTATGTAAGATAAAATCCTGTCACTCTGACAGGATTTTTTTGAGTACACAAAAAGCAGATCAAACGATCTGCCTTTTCACATTATTTAAAACCAATATCTTTCATTTATGCCTCTAGTTACCTTTTACTAAGTTCTCAAAATCTTCCCCTGAAACTGGTGCCTACCTCTACTTGGTTAGCATCTAAGTCCTGATAAAGTTCTTTTGGCAAAGCTCCTAAAAAGGCTTGATAATCCAGTCTAGCTACTGCTTCATAATCTTCTGGTTTTGAACCATCTCCAGAGATTTTTACCAAATCAATCTCCCAAACAAGTTCCTTGCCTACCAATTGCTCAACGTAAGGAGCAGGAATCACCGGTTCTTTTGGCAAAATGGTTTTTACCCCCTGAGCTAGGTGATAGACCCCATGAACCTTACCTTCACCATCTGGATAGAATTTAGCGCTGGAAGGAAAAGCATCTGACCCTTGAACCCTCTTAACTAGCTCTTCAAAACGTGCCAAGCCATCCTCTTCCAAGAAACTTTCCAAATCCTTCTTATCAAAGTAGACAGGTGATAGAATACCCTGGCAGAAACCTAAACGAGCAGCTCTTATCAGCTAGATAGTTCTTAACCGTTTCTTGGAAATAGTTTTCCAAATCAAAGTCTGCCAAGCCTTCAACTGCTTCACCAACCTTGCTAGACAAAGCCCGCAAGAGCCCTTCTACAATCTCCCAGTCAGCTCTTGTAATCAAGTCAGGAATGATGACTTGATAGCCTTTTTGAGCATCTAGATAGCGAACTTTAAAGAGAAACTGAGATTTTCCCACAACAGCACACTCGATATACTCAAGGCGATTGAGAGGTTGACGGAGGTAAACAGCATCATAACTATGCGACTCTAGGCCTTCTACTAAGCCTAAAATTGATTTAGCTGTAAGAATCTCCTGTTGTCCTAAAATACTTTGTTTATTTGGAATAAAAAATGTCTTCACCATAATGGTCTCCTTTGAAATCGTTTACATATAGTATACACCATTTTCCTGAAAGATGCAGAAACAAATTTAAGATTTTTTAGTCAAAAGCATAGAAAAACAGCCCTTTAGGACTGTTAATGTTTATTATACAACTTCAGAATGGTCTAGGCTCTCACCAATTGTCTGCTAAACGCTCGATGACTTGATCTTGTGTCAATTCATGTTCTAAAACATAGCGATTACGTGGGTGAACACGGCACTCGTGTGAGCAACCACGAAGATATTTGTCTTCGTTGTCTTCTGATGCCAAGATACGGCGGTTACAGAATGGATTTCCACAGTTGACATAGCGTTCACATGGTGTTCCATCAAACCAATCTTTCCCTACAATGGTTGGATTGACATGGTTGACATCGACTGCAATACGTTCGTCAAAGACATACATTTTCCCATCCCAAAGTTCCCCTTGAACTTCTGGATCTTTCCCGTAAGTCGCAATTCCTCCATGCAATTGACCGACATCTTTTGTAGCCTTCACGTACCATCCAGCCAGAGAATTTCTCACAGCGGACTCCACCTGTACAGTAAACAACGACACGTTTATCCATGAATTTTTCCTTGTTATCACGAACCCATTGTGGTAATTCACGGAAGTTGCGGATGTCAGGACGGATAGCCCCACGGAAGTGTCCAAGGTCGTACTCATAGTCATTACGAGTATCAAGGACCACTGTATCTTCATCTAGGAGGGCTTCTTTAAATTCTTTTGGTGACAAGTAAGCACCTGTTGTTTCAAGAGGATTGATGTCGTTATCAAAGTTATCATCCTCTAAACCAAGGTGAACGATTTCCTTTTTGTAGCGAACAAACATCTTCTTGAAGGCTTGCTCACTTTCTTCGTCAATCTTGAACCAGAGGTCTTCCATACCTGGAAGGCTGTGAACGTAGTCCATGTATTTTTGCGTTGTTTCGTAGTCACCAGAAACGGTTCCGTTGATCCCTTCGTCAGCCACTAGGATACGGCCCTTGAGGCCAATAGACTTACAGAAAGCCAAGTGGTCTGCAGCAAATTGTTCCGCGTTTTCGATGGGAACATATTTATAGTAAAGTAAAACTCGAATATCTTTTGACATGTGCTTCTCTTTTCTAAGATTAAATTATCAGAATTTTTTTCATTCAACTATACCAGTATACTCTCCCAAGAAAGCGAATGCAATTTATTTGACCGAAAAATAAAAAAACAAGACCCATTTTCAGATCTTGTTTTAATTAAATATTCGATGAAGAAAAAGTTAACAAAAAGATATCCATGGCCTGTCTTGAATAAAATTACTAATCATGATACCAATAAAGACCTGACTGATAAGATTTTCGAATCCAGAAAAAAATTGCACTGATTTGCTAGGGAGTAGATGGTATTTTTTTCATGTACCTATTACCAACGCTACTTGTAAGGCAAATGCCTGCTTTTTTTCGAAATACATATAATTAATGTATTTACTCTAAAAGAATCACCACCCCTGTCTGGAAATATCCAGACAAGGCAGTGATCGCATCTTTTAGGAATGAATACACGAAATCAATCTATCTTAAGATTTTTTTGTTTTTTTCAAGAATTCGTCGTATTGTTTTTTTGCATTTCATCCAATACTTTTTTTGGTAAGCACCTTCAGATTTAAGTTTTTTTCCATCAATTCTGGAATAGCTTTTTTTCTGGGTCTACAGTACCAGTGTTGATAGCTGTATCGAATTGTTGCATAGTGTTAGTGATAGCTGAGATTTCAGATTTCACGTTGTCAGTGTTGAAAGATGAATCCAAGCGCTGGAGATTCTTTTTGCAGTTTCCAAGTCTTTCTTAGATTGTGCAATTTGTTCATCTGTAACGTTTTTCGTTGATGTAAAGGATCCAGTTGTTACCAGTGTTCCATCCTGACATGTGAGTGTTTCCTTTGTATCCATCAAGGACTTTAACACGGTTTTTCTTTTACCTGCAACTTTTTTTCCCAGTTCTTGCCTTCTGGTCCATAAACAAGTCCGTTCAAGAGTTCTGGGTTAGTGTTCAAGAGGTTCAACACTTCCATTGCTTTTTTTCTTTGTTCTTAGAGTTGTTTGAGATTACAAAGTTTGCAACTTGAGTTGTTTGGTTTTTTTCTTGATGAAGTTAGTAAATGGTTTGATTTGGATGTCTCTGTTAGCAACACGAGAAAGCAAGTCGCTACCGTAGTCAGCTGGTCCTACTGTTTCTTCACGAACAAGCCAAGTATCTTGAGTAAGGTCATATGAAGTTTCACTTGTTGCTACGTCTTTTTGGAATGTATCCTGCTTCATAGTATTTGTGAAGAGTCTTCAAGTGTTCTACGAAACGAGGAACTTCGTAACGGTTTACGATCTTAGTAGTGTCACCTTCAAGGTCGATAACGAATGGAAGACCATTTGCAACTGGGTAGTCAAAGTTTTCTGATGGGATAAAGTTTTTACCAACAGCGAATGGCATTACATCTGGAGCTTTTTCTTTGATTTGTTTCAATACTGGTTCAAGTGTTTCGTATGAAGTTACACCTGAGATATCGATTCCATATTTTTTTCAAGAAGTGGGCCGTTGAAAGCAAAGTTTTGTGAAGATGCAACGTTAGCTGCAACTGGAACAGAATAAATCTTACCGTTTACAGTGTTACCTTTGATGTAAGCTGGGTCAAGCGCTTTGTAAAGCTCAGCTCCTTCTTTCTTGTACAATTCTGTCAAGTCAGCATAAGCACCTTTTTGAGCGTTTACAACGTAGTTATCTGCAAATGCGATATCATAGTTTTCACCTGATGAAGTGATAACTGACATTTTTCTTACTGTAGTCACCCCATCCAAGGTATTGGATATCTAATTTAGCACCAACTTTTTTTCTCCGATGATTTTTGTTTGCATTTTCTAGCAACTCATCCAAGTTATCTGGTTTGTCACCGATTTGGTACATTTTGATAACAGTTTTGTCACCTGAAGCTGAGTCAGCAGCTTTTTGGTTGTTACCTTTAAGGTTTCCATAGCGCGAGGCTAGCAGCTAAAGCTACAAGGCTAGCAGATGCAAAAAGCATATTTTTTTCCAGTTTTTCATGATAAAAAAACTCCTTTTTTTATTTTTAAATTTAAAACAATTTTAGTGATCTACTTTTCAACAAAGAAAAGTTAGATAGGGTAGAGAAAAGCTTGTTTCTCAGTGTCTCTTATTCTTTAACACCACCGATAGTTAAACCTTTTACAAAGTAGCGTTGGAAGAATGGATAGAGAATCGCAATTGGAACAGTCGCAACTACGACCATGGCCATACGACCTGTTTCTTTTGGTAAGGGCAACTGCAAGTTGTCCTGACATCCCAACTGACTTAGCAATGTAATCCATGTTGTTTTGAATTTGCATGAGCAAATATTGCAATGGATACAAGTTGTCACTCTTGATGTAAAGAAGGGCATTGAACCAGTCGTTCCAGAATCCAAGTGCTGTCACAGTGTGATAGTCGCGATCCCTGGAAGAGAGAGTGGTAAACAGATTTGGAAGAAGATCCGCGCCTCACTAGCACCATCAATACGAGCCGATTCGAGGATGGCTTCTGGAATGGTTTTCTTGAAGAAAGACCGCATCAACATGATGTTGAATGGTGATAGAAGCATCGGAACAATCAAGGCCCAAATAGTATCACCCAAGTGAAGTAGCTGAGTTACCACGATATAGCCTGGTACCAAACCAGCATTGAACAACATACTAAGAAGAGCAAAGATTGTAAAGAATTTGCGATACTTAAATGTTGAACGTGAGATGGCATAAGCGTATGTTGTTGTGATGAATACGTTTGTCAATGTACCGACAACTGTCACAAAGGCTGAGATAAAGAGTGCTTGTAAAATTTTGTCTTTAAACTGAGCCAAGAATTGGAATCCATCTACACCAAACTTGGAAGGGAAGAAACTATATCCATATTGAACAATACTTTTTTCGTCTGTAACTGAAATAATGATTACGAAGATGAAAGGCAAGATACAAGAGAAGGCCAGCAAACCAGATATGATACTAAAGAAGATATCTGCCTTTTTGCTGAAGGAGTGTATGCCAACATTATCAATTTTTTCTTTTTGAATTTTTTTTGCCATATGCTCCTCCTTTCTAGAATAGTGCTGAGTTAGGATCAACACGTCTTGCAAGTAAGTTTGATAGGATAACGAGAATCAAACCGACGACTGACTGGTAGAGACCGGCTGCTGAAGCCATACCGATATCTGCTGTCTGAGTCAATCCGTTAAAGACATAGACGTCCAATACGTTTGTTACGCTATAGAGCTGACCAGCGTTATGAGGGATTTGGTAGAAGAGACCGAAGTCTGCGCGGAAGATGTTTCCGACTGCAAGGATGGTCAATACTGTCACAAGCGGTGTCAACTGAGGGATGGTTACGTTACGGATACGTTGCCATTTGCTAGCACCGTCCACTGTCGCTGCTTCGTAGTAAGTTGGGTCAATACCCATGATAGTTGCGTAGTACATCACACTACTATATCCAAAGCCTTTCCAGATACCTAGGAAAAGGAGAAGGTAAGGCCAGATACTGACATCAGCGTAGAAGTTAATACCCTTCATTCCAAGGGCTTCTAAGGTGTGGTTGATAAGCCCTTTATCGATGTTTAGGAAAGCATCTGTAAAGAAACTGATGATAACCCAAGATAGGAAGTAAGGGAACAACATAGATGTTTGGTAGATTTTAACCATTTGCTTAGAGCGAAGTTCACTAAGGATAATGGCAATACCAACTGATACAATTAAACCGATAAAGATAAATCCAAGGTTGTAAAGGACAGTGTTTCGAGTGATGACAAAGGCATCCTTGGAACTAAACAAGAATTTAAAGTTATCTAGTCCGACCCATCTACTATTTATAATACTGTGGACGAATCCTTCACCAGTCATATGGTAGTCTTTGAAGGCAACCACATTCCCAAAAACTGGAATGTAGAAGAATAAAATCAACCAAATTGTTCCTGGTAAAACCATTAAGAGAAAAATCCAATTATCTCTTAAAGTTTTTGAAAACTTATTCATAATTTCCTCCCTTTTTATTTTTTTCTAAAACTTCATAATCTCACATTTTTTTAGCCTTGATAACGTTTACAAAAAAATAGTATACTCTTATTTTTTTAGGACAGTTTAAACTACAAATTATAGAAAAAAACTCCACAAATTATTTTATGTGGAGAACTTTTTTTATATGAGAAGTGTGTTTCACGAGAAACATTCTTCCTGAATAGAGTTTTTCTAGGTCGTATAAATAGTCGAAGCTGTCGCAATAGTATGCCACTGATTAGCCGTTGTAGCTGCGAAGTCCTTGTCTGCGTAAAAGTCAGTAAATGGAAGAATTTCGACTTCTAATTCTTCGATGCGGTCAATTTGACCAGCCAAATAAGTCCTCGATACGGCTTTCTGCTCGCTTGATGCGTTGCAAGAGCCCACCCATACGGATATCTACTGTATCCAAGCCAAAGACCTTGTTTTTCTTTTCAACCATTGCTGGCTAAAGAGCTTGTGGAAGGTTTCAATCTGACTTCTGAATTTTGGTAATTCTTCCCTAGCAATTTGTTGCAAGCTCTCTTTATCATCTGTTTGATAGGCTTGACGAATGCGTCGTCCCACATCAACCTTGCCACTTAAAATAGCATTCAACTGGGCCTGAGTTTCGAAAAGATAAGCGTAGACTCCAGCTTTTTTTCTTTAATAGCAGACAAGAGTCTCAGCTGCCTGGGCAAAAGTGAGGTTTGTCCTGTTCAGGTGTCATGTGCTTGTCAAGAATTGGGCAGAGAACATCCTGATAAAAAGACATAGCGGTTAGGGATTAATCCCACTGAGATTGTCTGGTAGATCTGGCAAGAGGTTGGCAAGATCAAGTTGCATGAAAGTCCTCAACCGATAGACCTGTATTGGTCTTGAAATGAGCTGACAAACGGTCTAAATCATTGTGGTAGCTGAGTTCTGCCCAGATTTGTAGACTTGGCAGAATAGAGAACTGAGCTGTTTCACCACCATTATCTCCCCAACCAGTCACAATGACTTCCTTTGATCTGATTGGCACGGCAGGCTTTGTTTGCTTCGATAGCGATGAGACGACTGAAATGGTTGTGTGGTGTGAAACCAATCCACTTCCAAGCACCACCTGCAAAGGCAATATCCTGGCTAATCTTGTGGTGATTACCGAAGTTACGGTTGTATTTTTCTTCGCTATCCTGATAATAATCCCAGTAAACCAAGGTCACACGGTCTTTTAGACGGTCAAGATAAACACGAGTTTCTTCTGGAATTTCGACATCACGGTCGTACTGGCCATCTGCTGACATGAGTTTGAAGAACATATCGCTCCACATCTGGCAGTGGAAACCATACTTGTCTGCAATATCCAGCACGCGCTCCAAATGTTGGCACATGAGGAGGCTACGGTCCACAACACCGTTTAAGATGAGATAGCGTCCCAAACCAACCAAGTGGGCTTCGTCCATGCCGATATTGACCTTGCGTGTTTGTAGTTTAGACAAAGTCGCAAACATGCCGTCGATTAGGTCGTAAACTTTTTCTTCGCCGATGAGGAGAATGTCCTCTACATCACGAAGTTGCTGGACTTCTTTAACACCCCATTTAACAAAGGCTGATAAGTGAGCCAAGGTCTGGATACATGGTACAAAGGTCATATCAAACTGCTGGGCGTAGGCTTCGATTTCCTGTAATTCTTCAGCTGAATAAGCCCCACGGAAATAACCAAAATAAGGTTGCCCTTCAATCTGATAGGTGTCTTCCATGTAGAGCTCAAAGGTTGAATAACCCATCAGAGCCAAAGACTTCAATCATCTGCTTGGCTGATGCAACATTTAGAACCGCATTTCGCGAACAGTCAGCCATGTAGGCTAAATCTTCATAAGCCGCTTGTTCTTCAATCTCTACCTTATCACCTTCTACCAAAGCTGTTGCGAGAACAGACAAGGCGCGATAGAGTTGGTGAGGTTTGCGATAAGTCAATTGATATTCTCCGCCCTCACCCTTGATAGAGATAGAAGCTTGGTCAGACTGAGCGACTGCCACTTCTACATCTGGTAGTGAAATGTGATTTTGAAGTAAGTCTATAGCTTGCTGTTGTTTACTGCTAATTCCGGTAAAATTTACCATTGGTTTTCCTCCTGTAACCAGTTGACAAGGGCACCGTAGAGATTGGCATCTGCCTGATAGGTGCAAGCTTGGATCACTGGCGCAATTGTATATTCTTCATATCTTTCCACAAAGACGTCTACTGCTTTTTGCACACCTTTGATAAAATCTGGGTTTTGACTGATAGAGCCACCTAGGCTAATGACATCTGGGTCGATTAGATACTGGATATTGAGTAATCCTTGAGCAAGATTACGATTCATCCGCTCAATGGCTTCTTGGCAAAGGGCATTGCCTGCTGCAGCCTCTTGATAAACCTTACGGCCATCCCAGTCTGACTGACCTGATTTTTCAATCACATAACGAACCATGTTTCCTGTAGAAGCTAGTTGTGACCAGTTATTGAGTTTTTCTGCTGGTTCGATAGTTGTCATGTAACCAAACTCTCCACCCAAGCCATGGCGACCACGGTGAATTTTGCCATTGATAATCATGGCCCCACCGATCCCTGTACCAATAACGACACAGGCTGCATTTTCAATCTCAGGATGAGCTAGCAGTTCACTAAGTCCAACACAGTTGGCATCATTTTCTAGATGGACAGGTAGCTGGTGATGAGCAAGGGCCTCATACCATGAAAAACCATGGATGTAAGGAATGGCACTAATCCCCTCAATCACTCCTGTTTCTTGATTGACCGCTCCTGGAACACTCATAGCAATCCCACGATAGTCCTGTTCTGACAAGCGTTGGTCCAACCAAGCAAATAAATCTTCTAGAGTTTCTGGAGTTGGGGTGCTGGTCTTATCTAAAATCTTTCCATCAGGAGTTAGACTAGCAAACTTAATGCCAGTCCCTCCGATATCAATCGTTGCAATGGTCATTGCTTTCACCTGCAAAAAGGAGCGAATCAGCAGTTGGTTCTTACTTTTTCGCTCCTCCTTTCTGTTTATGTTTACTTTTTGAAATTAAATTTCTTCTTTTTGAATCAATTCTGTACGAATTTCCTGTGGTGCCAATAGTCCTGAATGGACTGGATATGGGCGTTCCAACAAGTCAAGAATAGTTTGTTGTTTTTCAGACACACGGATATTTTCTTGACTCATGTTGTAGTAGCGAAGGACATAACCTTCTTCATTCTCAGCCACCTTAAAGGCTGTTGGGCAGACTTGTGGCAAACTGAGTGCCGGATGGTTAAAGAGGCTACCCGTTGCTGCAACGCTACCCTCTTGTTTTGCAACTTGAAGAGCTGTAAATGGCACCTGGAAGGCTTTGGCACGACGGAAAGCTGAGAAGCGTTCCCCTGCTTGGTGACATTCTACTGCAAATTCAACTTCGATATCGCGCAAGCACTGAGCTTCCGGCGTTGGGAAGTAGCCCCAGTCACCGAGTTCGCCTGAAGCACGAAGAAGGGTTACAGCCATGGTGTCATCTCCAAGAATTTCATACTCGTGCAATCCTTTATTGGATACGGTTACTCCTTTTACGTCATCATACAAGCTGACAAAGGCTTGTTGGTGTTGTGGATTTTCAGGATTTTTCCCAAGAAGTCTGCTGGTTTATTTGGTCTTGTCACAACTTCATAGATGCTTTCAGAATCATTGCTTGGACGATTGTTATGAGTTTTCACCAAGAGACGGATGCGGTGATCCTTGGCTGTGTTGGTAAAGCGAGTCTTGAAGCGAATCTGTGGATTGTCCACAAAGACGGTCATCTCAGTTTCAAGAGGAATGGTTGTCAACTCTTCTGAACGACCTGCATCTCGTTTCATGAACTCGATGATACCTCTTTGTTCTGCATCCAATTTTTCATCTGCGCTAACTGGAATAGTCAAGTCATGTTTGAGCAAGATTTTGGCATAGCGAGCATTGTTTTCTAAGACTTCATAGCCTTTCAGTTGAGCGTAGATTGGCTCAGTTCCTTTTGGCTGGAAGTAAATGTACTCGTTACCAATATCTCCACGGTCCTCGAATTGGATGAAATCTTCGTAGGCTTCGTTAGTAGTCTTGTCGTAGACTGTAATTCCTTCATCTACACTCACTGTCACGAATGGTGTATCAATGACTCCATTTTGGTAAATACCATCACGGTGATCTACTTGACCTTCGACCAATTGGAAGCTTGCCCAAGAAAGCGGAGCAAGGTGGACTGGGATTGTCACGCGCACTTGGCGTGCAATATATGGTTGGCGGAATTTATCCTTAGGCAAAGTATAGCCAAAACTTGCTCCCAAGTCTTCAATCTTGGCTTCAAGGACATGACCATCCAAATCTTCAACATGGTAATCTGGCAAGGTCACAGCTGCCATCTTTCTTGAAGCCCTTCTGTCGGGATGCAATTCTTTAAAATGGACAGTCACAACATCCACTACAATCAGCTGACTGTATCAACTTTATCATGCAAAGCTGTGTTGATAACAGTGAAAAGAGTGCTCACTTTGTGCATTTTGAGTAGCTAATTTACCCTTCCATTCGTTAAGAAGGTTAGTCTTAACAAAATTCCCGACTTGATTAACCTTTGCAAAACGAGTTTCCATTTCACGGTGAACTTCGTCAATACTACAGCCACAGATACTATCGTGCGGTGCATTTTGCAGAAGTACTTTCCAAGCATAGGTCAATTGATCCTTGTGGTTATGTCCACCAGTGATAATGGTTAATGGTTCCACGACCTGCTCTAACAAGTTGCTATTTTCTTGGAAGGCTTGTTTGAGATAAACACGTGAAGAAGAGGTGTTAGCAAGAGTGTACCAACCATCCGTTTCCTGACTGGTCAACTCACCTGTGACCGTTGATAATTGTTCAGGAAGGGCACTTTCCAGTGCTTGGACATATTCGTCAAATGAGCTATGAATAAAGGTCACGTCAGGGAAGAGTTCGTTTGCCACACGAATGGCTTCGCTCAGATTTCTCTGAACAGGCTGGTGGTCACAGCCGTTCATCATCAACCATTGGTTGGTCGATGCATAGTCACGGACGTCTGCTAATTTTTGCTTCCAGAAAGTCAAAGCCTCGTCTTTATCCACTGGAATTTCATTCCCGTTACTGTACCAGTTAGCAAAAAGAATGCCCGAGTACACGGCTACCATCAGCCCCTTGCCAGTACATCTCAGAAAATTGAGAGGTAAACTGTTCATCTTCAAGGACTTGATTGTCAAATCCGATTGGCTTGACACCGCGACCAAAAGGTCGCTACGTGAATACCTGATTTTTTTGAAGGATTTGAGGAGCCTGCCCCATATTTCCAAAGGTGTCTGGGAAGTAACCAATTTGAGTAGATTTGCCCCATTTAGCACATTCCGCTTGTCCAATCAAGGTATTGCGGACGTTAGCTTCACTGGAAATCAAGTAATCATCCTGCAAGATATAGAAAGGACCAATCTTGAGCTTGCCCTCGTCGATATAACGCTGCACCTTGTCACGGTTTTTCAGGGCGAATTTCTAAATAGTCATCAAGGACAATGGTTTGTCCATCTAGGTGGAAGCTCTTGAACTCAGGATCATTTTCAAAAAGATCAAACAGATTGTCAAAAAAAGTTCCACCAACTGCATACGGAGACTTTCAAAAGGTAGATACCACTCACGATCCCAGTGACTGTGAGAGATGATATGTACAACAACATTTTCCATGAGTAAAACCTCATTCTAACTTAAATTTAAAAATATATTTGTGATTCTTTCCTAGAATCAGTTGAGCGAAAACGTGCTCCTTATACTCAATGAAAATCAAAGAGCAAACTAGGAAGCTAGCCTCAGGCTGCTCAAAGCACTGCTTTGAGGTTGTGGATAAACTGACGAAGTCAGTAACCATACCTACGGCAAGGTGAAGCTGACGTGGTTTGAATTTGATTTCGAAGAGTATTAGCGAATATCTAGGTAATCCAAGACCAATTCACAGAACATCATGTTGGCCCATGAGAACCATTCACGAGAGTAGAGAGTCGGATCATCTACGTGGAAGCTTTCGTGCATAACACCTGTTCCGCCATCACATGCAACTAGTTGGTCTAGCAAGTATTTTTTCTCAGCTTTATCTGTAGCTGTTAAGCCTTGAATTGATAGGGCAATCGGCCAGATATAACGATAGAAGGTATGAGAGCTTCCGAGACCGCTAGCGTATTCTCCTTGGTAGAAGTAGGGATTTTCAGGGCTGAGAATGGTGCGACGAGTTGCTTGATAGACCTCATCGTTCACATCACAATAACCAAGATAGGGAGCAGCTAACAAACTTGGTACGTTAGGGTCGTCCATGATGCTAGCATTTCCTAAACCGTCTACTTCAAAGGCATAGATCTTCTCGCCCTTGCTGTTAGTCGTGTAGGCGTAATTTTCGATTCCTTCTTGGATTTCAGCTTGCAGACGTTTAGCATCAGCAATGATGCTTTCACTATCAGCTAGACTCAATGTAGCAAAGATTTCTTGGACATAACCTAAGACAACGATTGCAAACATATTTGATGGAATCAAGTAGCTATACTGACAGCAGTCATCGCTTGGACGGAAGGCTGACCAGGTCATCCCTGTCACCGCAAAATCAGGTCCAAAACCATCATTAACCAAAGTGTCTTCCTTACGATCGGTATCACGGACGAAACGGTATGGTGAGTTATTGTGATCTTGCTCCACCGTCCAAAGATGAAGAATCTCCTTGGTCGCCGTAACAAAAGTTTCGTCAAACTGGCTAGTCTCACCAGTTTCCTTCCAAAGAAGGTAAGCCAATTGCAAGGGATAGCAAAGCGAATCTACTTCATACTTGCGTTCCCAAATCCAGCCATTGAGGTCTGTATGGTCTGTCTCGTGATGACCCTTCCAGTTCTCCTCAATATTGAAAGAGTTGGCATAGGGATCCTTGAGAATCAAAGTCATCTGGCGTTTAACCAAACCAGCAATGGTCTGGCGCAAACGAGGATCTCTTTTGGCCACATGAAGGTATGGTCTAAGCTGAGCAGTCGAGTCCCGAAGCCACATAGCTGGGATATCCCCAGTCAGCACAAAGGTCGAGCCGTCTTCTAAAATTTCAACTGTATTGTCTAAAGTGTCTGTATAGCAACGCTCAAAAACATCGACCCATTCAGGATGTTCCTTGGCTCTCTCCGCCACCTCATCTAGCCACTCTCTGACGATTTCTTTAGAATAAACCATAAACTATTTTGCCTCTTTCAAACAGATTTTCATTTTCAGTATATAGCTTTTAGCCCAGAAAATATATACACAAATGATAGTCATTATTCTACAAAATTGTTATATTTTGAAGTCATTTTCTAAAAGTTTCCTTTTTCTGATATAATGTAGAAAAACTACTAGAAGGAAATCGCTATGAAACCGATACTTGAAACCATTGATACCCGTTTTGGCACAGCTAGTAAGCATGCCTTTTCACGAGGCAATACACTACCATACACTGGAGTACCTTTTGGGATGAATTACTTTGTTCCACAAACTAGTGATCAGGAAGGATCTTGGTTTTTTGATCCCCATCTTCCCATATTTCAGGGTGTTCGACTAACCCACCAGCCTAGTCCTTGGATTGGCGATTATTCTTGGTTGCTACTGACTCCTGTTACAGGAGAAATCAGTGGCGGTACCCTCTTCCATCGTCAGTCTTCTTATAACCTTGATCGTGCTATTTTCAATCCCCATTATCTCAGAGTTTTTTCTGAGCGTTATCAGATTGAAACCCAACTCACACCTACTTGCTATGGGGCTTCTATTCAACTAAGACAGATACAAGGCAAGAAGCTCTCACTCTATCTGCATGCAGCTGATGATTTATCATTAGAGCAAGTAGATGAGCGTACTGTCAGCCTTGGTCAAAGCGGATTAACCGAAACAAATAAGAGTCCTCTCGTTATGTTCACTGCTCTCGCATTCTCTACGGATATTCTATCTATCAATCAAGTGGGGCAAGACTGGCATATCGACTTGGCTGGAGCAGAAGCTCTAGTTCAACTAGCTACTTCTTTTATTTCTAAAGAACAGGCCCTCTTTAATCTGCCTAGAAAAGACTTTGAAGAAATGAAATCAGAGGCTAAAGCAAGTTGGGAAGACCTTCTAGGTCGTTTTGATGTCGTGGAAACCGGCTCTGTAGACCGAACATTTTTTGATCACTGTCTGTATAGACTCTTTCTTTTCCCACAAACATTCTATGAGGTAAATGAGCAAGGCGAGACTATTCATATAGACCTTGCTTCAGGGACGATCAAGCCTGGTCTGCTCTTTACCAACAATGGTTTTTGGGATACCTTCCGCACTTCATTCCCTCTCTTTGCCTTGATTGTTCCAGAGTACTATCGTCAATTTCTTGAGGGCTTCCTCAATAGCTATAGAGATACTGGGTATCTCCCTAAGTGGCTGGCTCCTGACGAAAGAGGAATGATGCCTGGGACTTTGATTGATGGTGTACTAGCAGATAGTGCTTGCAAAGACATGGCACCTGAACTTGAAGAAGAATTTCTCAAAGCCATGATCGAAACTGCGACAAAGGCAGATCCAAAAGTTATCAACGGGCGACACGGCCTAAGCCAATACCAAGAACTGGGCTATTTATCCACAGATTATCATGAAAGTGTCAGTCACACACTTGACTATGCTTACAGCGATTTTTGTATCTCTACTTGTTCAGAAAAATTAGGTCAAGAAGAGCTAGCCCAAACCTATGCTCACTATTCTAAAAACTATCAAAACCTCTTTGACTCTGAGACGGGTTACATGAGGGCGCGTGATGTAGATGGCAACTTCCGTCCTGACTTTTCTCCTTATAGTTGGGGTCGTGACTACGCTGAGTGTTCAGCTATTCAAGCCAGTCTCGGTGTCTTACACGATATTTCTGGACTTAGCCAACTAATGGGAGGGAAAGAAGTCTTTAGCAACTATCTTTTGAAAGCTTGTCAAAGTCTCCCACTTTTTGAAACAACGGGCTATGGATATGAAATTCATGAGATGAGCGAGATGGCAACAGCTCCATTTGGTCAACTAGCCATTTCCAACCAACCAAGTTTCCACATCCCTTATCTGTTCCGCTACAGTAATTATCCCCAATATACTAGTCTCTTAATCAAGACCCTCCGTCAAAAAGCCTTCCGAGCTAGCTGGGATGCTTATCCGGGCGATGAGGATAATGGTAGTCTTTCGGCTTGGTATGTCTGGTCTGCTCTTGGACTTTACCCAACCTGCCCAGGAAAAGCAAGTTATGACCTTGGAATTCCGCTCTTTGATCACCTTCGTGTCTATCTGGCAGAAAAAAATCAGTGGTTGGATGTTCGTACTCAACAAAATTATGAACACTTCCACTTTGTCCAAGACTGTCAACTGGACGGAAAAGAAAAACAAAGTATCAGCCATCAGGAACTGCTCAATGCTAAGACTCTTGACTTTACCCTCAGCTGGTTACCGAAGCACTAATAGATCAAATCCCTTTGTCATGCACAAAGGGGTTTTCTTATCCATATAAAGTTATCCACAAACTGTGAATAACTTTCAACCTTTTTTTAGAAAAGATTGTCAAGTTTTTCCAAAATATCTTTCCAACCTAAGTTCATAGGATGTACAAGAGAATAACGTCTATAAACCTTGTCCTAACACGGTTTATAAAAGATTGATTTGTTTCCTACTCTATAAATTTCGTCTCTCTTTTTCCTATTAAAATTATAAAGAGACAGTTGTTGATGATACCTTGACCTATCCACAAGTTGTGGATAAGTTTTTCTCAACTAAGCAACCCTAGTGCCTATCTGTTAGCTGGTTTTTACAATTTTTATAGTAAATTTTAAATTTTGTTAGGCGCTTTCAAAAAAACATGATATACTAAAATTATCAGAAAAGGAGACATTATGAAAAAAGATCAACACCAACTTAATTGGCTGATGGTTTCTCTGATTGCTTTCAACATGGTTTGGGGGCTAGGAAACGTCGTCAACAACTATTCTCAACAGGGAATTTCGGTAGTCGTATCTTGGGTTTTAATCCTCGCACTCTACTTTATCCCATATTCACTCATCGTTGGACAACTAGGTTCTACCTTCAAGGAAAGCGGAAGCGGTGTTAGCGACTGGGTTGAAAAAACATCAACCAAACGCCTCGCCTACTTTGCCGCTTGGACCTACTGGGTTGTGCATATCCCTTATCTTGCACAAAAACCTCAAGGAATCCTGATTCCGCTTGGATGGGCCTTACAGGGTAATGGACAATTTCTAAAACAAATCGATATCCACTGGATTGTTATTCTCTGCTTGCTAATCTTTGGACTTTTCCTCTACCTTTCTACAAAAGGATTGACAACACTGAAAGTCATCGGTAGCTTGGCAGGAAGTGCCATGTTGATTATGTCTTTACTCTTTGTGCTTTTGGCTGTCGGTCTGCCTTTCATTAAGCCAGACATCCAGTTTGCGACACCACACATGGATCAACTGAGCACCTACATTCCAAACTTTGATTTTTCTTATTTCACAACAATCTCATTACTGGTCTTTGCAGTTGGTGGTTGTGAAAAAATTTCCCCTTATGTGAATCAAACTCGTAATCCTGCAAAAGAATTTCCAAAAGGTATGATTGTCATGGCCATCATGGTAGGACTCTCTGCTATTCTCGGGTCAGTTGCCATGGGAATGCTATTTGATGGCAATAATATCCCTGAAGACCTCATGCGTAATGGTGCCTACCAAGCCTTCCAGATGTTAGGAAATTCTTGGGGAGTTGGAAACCTATTTGTTGTGATCTACGCTCTTACAAACATGGTCGGACAAATCGCAGCGCTTGCCTTCTCTATTGACGCACCCTTGCAAATCCTTCTCAATAACGCTGATGAAAACTACATCCCAAGCTGGCTTCGTAAACGTACTGAAAAAGGTGTCCTCATTAACGGTTACCTCCTTACAGGTGTCCTCGTTAGTCTCATCATCATCCTTCCAATTTTTGGTATCCAGGAAATTGACGGACTTGTAAAATGGATGACCAACCTCAATTCTATCGTAATGCCGATGCGTTACCTCTGGGTATTCCTTGCCTATATGATGCTCAACCGTGCTTGGAAAACATACAAAAATGCGGAATACAAGTTTGTGAACAATCCTAAGCTTGGCTTTGTGATCGGTACTTGGTGCTTCCTCTTCACTGCCTTTGCTTGTATCCTAGGTATGGTTCCAAAAATTAGCTATGCTGAGAATCCAACTGCTTGGCAATTCTCTCTTCTTACAAACATCTTGACCCCAATTATTCTGATTGGTTTAGGTGTTATTCTACCAATCCTTGCAAAAAAAGAACAAAAGAAACAAATCAAATAAATTCTACGATTAGCTAGATAGTCCACTTTTGTCTTTTCCTGAAAGAAAAATCCCTTTGAACCATAATGTTCAAGGGGATTCTTTTTGTCTAATAGTCTATTTTTTATTTGGCCTCATACCAAGTCACGCCTTCATTTTCATCAACAATCAGTGGCACACTGAGTTGAATGGCTTCTTCCATGGTTTGTTTGACGAGTTTTTTAATGGCAGCTAATTCTGACTTAGGCACTTCAAGAACAATTTCATCGTGCACTTGTAACAGCATCTTAGTTTGATAAGCACCTGCTACCAAGGCTTTATCTAGCTGAATCATGGCGATTTTGAGAATATCTGCAGCCGATCCTTGAATAGGTGAGTTGATAGCTGTACGCTCTGCAAAACCACGAATGTTAAAGTTACGCGAATTGATATCTGGCAACTCACGACGACGTTTGAAGAGAGTCTCTACATAACCCTTATCACGCGCCTCACGAACCACTTCATCCATGTAGTTTTTGATACCAGGGAAGCGTTCAAAGTAAGTGTCGATGTATGCTTTAGCCTCTTTACGGCTGATACCTAGGTTATTGGATAAACCAAAGTCTGAAATTCCGTAAACCACTCCAAAGTTGACAGCCTTGGCATTGCGACGATCGTTTGGAGTCACATCTTCAGGACGTTCAATTCCAAAGACTCGCATGGCTGTCGAGGTATGGATATCAGCTCCCTCTTGGGGAAAGCCTTGATTAAGTGCTCATCTTTAGAGATATGCGCTAAAACTCGTAACTCAATCTGTGAATAGTCAGAGCTGAGAAGGACACTATCCTCCCACTCTGGCACGAAAGCCTTACGAATGAGGCGGCCTTGTTCCAAACGAACAGGAATATTTTGCAAGTTTGGATCCACACTAGACAGACGCCCTGTCTGAGTTAAATCTTGGACATAGCGCGTGTGAATCTTGCCATCCGCTAAAATCCAGTCCTGCAAACCAATCACATAAGTCGATTGAATTTTAGCAATCTGACGATAATCTAAAATTTTCTTGACGATTGGGGCAATAGGAGCTAGGCGCTCTAACACATCCACTGCTGTTGAGTAACCTGTCTTGGTTTTCTTGGTGTATTCTATAGGGAGACCTAGCTTTTCAAAAAGTAGTTCGCCCAACTGCTTAGGCGAGTTGATGTTAAACTCCTCACCGGCCAATTCATAAATCTCTTGAGTCAGTTTTTCAATGACAAGCTCATTTTCAACTTGCATCTCGAGTAGAGTTTCTTTTTTAACCTTGATTCCAGCGATTTCCATCTTAGCAAGAACAAAGGCCAGAGGTTGCTCCATGTCATAGAGAAGGTCTAATTGTCCGTTTTCACTTAACTTTTCAAGCAATACAGGCTCTGTCTCAACCAGCACAGCAACCTTACGAGCCAAGTGCTCCAAGAAGGTTTCTCTCTCAGGGATAGCTTTCTTGACACCCTTACCATAGAAGGTTTCATCATCGACTAGGTAAGTTTGACCATAGAGACTAGCAATGGTTGAAATTTCATTATTCTCTACAGTAGAGAGAAGGTATTTGGCCAAGCGACTGTCAAAAGCAGGAGCCTGCAAGTCCAAACCAAAGCGATTTAAGAGAACTTTAGCTTTCTTAAAGTCATATACTTTCAGAGGTGTTTTTTCTAGAAAATCCTTAAGAATCGGATCCTGCAGAAGTTCCAGCTTATCTGTAGCATAGAGCTTGTCTCCACAAGACCAAGCAAAACCAACCAAATCATCTGTATGGTAATTTTCACCAAAAAGTTCAAAGTGGAAGATAGAGTCGGCACTCAGCATATCTTGACTTACTTTGTCCACCACGGTGAAATTCAAAGTCTCAGCTTGATTCGCCTGAGAAGCATTCAAGGCTTGTTTGAGCTGTTTAAAGCCCATCTCATCGTAGAATTTCCCAAGGTTTTCCACATTTGGTCCACTGTAGACCAAATCATCTAGACCTATCTCGATTGGCGCTTTCGTGTCGATGGTAGCTAGTGTTTTAGACAGAAAGGCTTGTTCCTTGTCATTGACAAGATTTTCCTTCATCTTTGAAGCCTTCATGCTGTCAATATTTTCATAAATACCTTCCAGCGAGCCGTGTTCTAACAAGAGCTTGATCCCAGTCTTTTCACCAATCTTAGTCACCCCAGGGATATTATCAGACTTATCCCCCATAAGGGCCTTAAGATCAATAAACTGAGCTGGGGTAATTCCCATCTTTTCCATGAGATATTCTGGTGTAAAGGCCTCAAACTCAGCCACACCTTTCTTAGAAATCTCAACCACCGTATGTTCATCCGTCAACTGGATTAAGTCTTTATCGCCGCTAACGATTGTTACATCAAAAGATTCCTTTTCAGCCAAGCGACCAAGAGTTCCAATGATATCATCCGCCTCATACTGAGCTAATTCATAGTGGCGAATCCCAAGATGGTCTAGCAACTCACGAATGAAGGGAAATTGCTCACGAAACTCATCTGGAGTCTTAGCACGACCACCCTTATAATCAGCATACATCTCTGTACGGAAAGTCGTTTTCCCCGCATCAAAAGCAACCAAAATATGACTCGGTTGGACACGCTCCAGTAGGTGATTTAGCATCAGATGAAACCCGTAGATTGCATTGGTATGTAGTCCATTGTCATTTTTAAAACGATCTAGCTGCTGATAAAGAGCGAAAAAAGCTCGAAAAGCAACTGAAGATCCATCAATCAATAATAATTTTTTCTTGTCCATACACCCATTATAAAGGAAAGCAGGGAAAAATACCATTGCTAAGAGTTAGATTATCGGTCAAGGCTTATTGGGGTGATTCTTCCACTCGCGCACCATTGCTGTCAACTTGGAACCCATCGATAGTCGTATCTACTGCCAATTCTCCAGATGCGTTCACGTAATAATGTTTCCCTGAGACTTGGAACCACTGACTAGTCTTCATAGATCCTGAGTTTTCAAGATAATACCAAATACCTTTATCCTTCAACCATCCTGTCTGCATTTCCCCAGATGATTTCAAATAGTACCACTTGGAACCGTCTTTGAGCCAACCTGTTCTCATTGAACCATTAGTTTGGAAATAGTACCAACTGCCGTTTATCTTTTTCCAACCAAGAGCGACTTTCCCATTTTCATAGTAGTACCATGTTATCCCCTGTTTTTCCCATCCATTCTTAGCAGTTGCTGTTTTAGCTAGCTGGACATATCTGCGATTTCCAGTTCGGGATAGATAACTAATCCATTTATAACCATCTTTTTCAAGAGTCTGATCGTAATGAACACTTTCTCCAGGGTAATAATAGTCAATAATCGCAGCCGCTTGTGATGGCTGGTTCATAATAGCAGCTTTTTCTGTAAAAACATGGGTTCCACTAGATACTAAAGTTGACTGATGATTTCCTGTACTAGCCTGTCCGACATCTTAAAATGAATGAAACCAGACATAGAGCTTGCCTTCACAAGTCTACGATTGTACTTCTCTCTAATACCATAATTGTACTCCTCAATTTCAATCATATCACCAAAAACATTAGAAACCCATGCAACGTGGCCATATTCTCCGCTTCCGTCCCAAGCAATCGAACCAATTGTTGGAGTCTTGTCCACACGATAACCTTCTCGTTTAGCACGATAACCCCAATCCTTAGCATTCCCGTACGCAGCAGGCAACTCAAAACCATTGACACTACTTAAACGAAAGGCAGCGAAAGATGTACACTGTCTGGAGTATAGACGCCATTTATCAATTTCTTGACTTCCATTTTTATAATAATAGGGATAATCATCTCCTCGTGCCAGTGAGCCATTGTTTGCCTGATTGGCATGAACAGCTCCTCCACCAAACAAAAAAGCACCTGCTAACAGTAGGGAAGCTGTCCCTACTGTCGTTCTCTTAAGAAAAGTTCCCTTTTTACTATATGTCATTCATTCTCCTTCGAATAGATAAATTTTTGAGGTTGACCTCATTTATATCATTCGAAAGAAAAAGAAAAAAGTGAGAAAACTCCCACTTTCAACCTTAATCCAAATAGTGAATCAAATTCTTTTCCGTTAAAATATCAGAATAGGTAAAGGATTCAACGTAGACGTTGGCCTGTTTGTCCCCTTCAACATCCCCAAATTCAACGATAAAGAGTGATGGATAAACTTCAATAAGTCTTCCTAAGCGATTCTTTTGGCGTTTACGACCATTTTCCAAGGTCATTTCCACGACTTGTCCTTCATGCGCCTTGATTTCTTCTTTGATTTTTTTCATCTTGGCTACATCTGTAAATGCATCTGTCATCTTTGTTCCTCTCTCTTCGAAATACTTGAAAACTTGTTATACTCTTTTTGAAAAATCAATTCTACCGTTCCACGTGCACCGCTACGGTTCTTCTCAATAATAACTTCTACTTTGTTATTTGGAAGACCTTCCTCTTCTTCGCCACCACGTTCATAATAGTCATCTCGATAGAGAAAGGCGACGATATCCGCATCCTGCTCGATAGATCCAGACTCACGAATATCTGATAATACTGGCCTTTTATCTTGACGTTGCTCAACACTACGTGACAGCTGACTTAGCGCAATTACAGGCACCTTCAATTCCTTGGCTAGAATTTTCAACTGACGTGAAATCTCTGACACCTCTTGCTGACGGTTCTCACGACCAGTCCCTGTAATTAACTGCAGGTAGTCAATCAAGATCAATCCAAGATTGCCTGTTTCCTGAGACAATTTCTGGCGCGTGAACGAATCTCCGTAATTCGAATCCCAGGGGTATCGTCAATATAGATACTTGCTTTTGCAAGATTACCTTGAGCAATCGTATATTTGCGCCACTCTTCCTCAGTCAATTGCCCTGTACGGATAGAGTGAGACTCTACTAGTCCTTCAGCAGCCAACATACGATCGACCAGACTCTCAGCACCCATCTCAAGTGAGAAAATTGCAACGGTCTTGTCTAGCTTGGTTCCGATATTTTGAGCAATATTCAAGGCAAAAGCAGTCTTACCAACCGCAGGACGAGCAGCAAGAATAATCAACTCCTCCTCGTGCAAACCAGTTGTCATATGATCCAAATCTTGATAACCAGTAGCAATCCCCGTAATATCCGACGTTTGTTGTGATCGAACTTCCAGATTCCCAAAATTAAGATTTAAAATGTCACGAATGTTTCTAAAACCACTACGATTTGCATTCTCACTAACATCAATCAAACCTTTTTCTGCTCTAGCAATGATTTCATCTGCTGGACTAGAGGCTTCGTAAGCTAAGTTTACAGACTCTGTCAACTTAGCAATCAAACGACGAAGCGTGGCTTTCTCTGCTACAATTTTTGCATAGTATTCAGCATTTGCAGAGGTTGGTACAGAGTTGATAATCTCAACAAGGTAGGACAAGCCACCAATATTTTGCAAATCACCTTGATCATCTAATATCGTACGAACAGTCGTTGCATCAATGGCTTCGCCTCGATCTGACAAATCAACCATGGCCTGAAAAATCAAACGGTGAGCATACTTAAAGAAGTCTCGAGAGTCAATATATTCTCGAACAAATACGAGTTTACTCTCATCGATAAATATAGCTCCCAATACAGATTGTTCTGCCAAAATATCCTGGGGCTGAACTCGTAGTTCCTCTACTTCTGCCATCAGACTTTCCTTCCTTTTACAAAATCATTACTCAAATCTAGCTTATCCTTCTTTTACACGAAGATTAATGACGCTAGTTACATCCTGATAAATTTTTACTGGAACATCAATCAAGCCAACTGCTCGAATTGGAGATTGAACTTGAATATGACGTTTATCAATTTTAATTCCAAATTGTTTTTGGAGCTCTTCCGCAATTTTCTTGCTAGTAATTGAACCAAAAGTTCTTCCATCTGGACCAACTTTTTCAACAAACTCGACAATTGTTTCTTCTGCTTCAAGTTTCGCCTTAATTTCTTGTGCTTCTGCAAGAAGTTGAGCATGTGCTTTCTTCAGATTTTTGCTTCCCGCGCAACTCACCAATTGCTTGTGAAGTCGCTTCTTTAGCAAGGTTTTTCTTAATCAAAAAGTTTTGCGCATAACCTGTTGGCACTTCCTTGATTTCGCCTTTTTTTCCTTTGCCTTTTACATCTGCTAAAAAGATTACTTTCATTCTTCTGTCTCCTTTTCTCTAATTTCATTAGAAATAACGGTTTTTAGTTTATCACCTGCTTCTTGCAGAGTCATATCTGTCAGTCGGGCAGCTGCCAGGTTGAAGTGGCCTCCACCTCCCAACTCTTCCATAATCCGTTGCACATTGATCTTACTTCGACTTCGTGCAGAAATGGAAATATCCCCTTGGCTGTTTTTAGCAATGACAAAGCTAGCTTCAATACCTGACATAGCTAACATAGTATCAGCTGCTTTACTAATCACTACAATATCATACTCCTTATCATCCTTGGCCTGAGCTACAAGAATAGAAGGTTGTACGGCCTGTCCTTGCAAGATTAGCTCATTAACCAATCGATACTCTTCAAAGTCAGTCGCCGCAAGTTCTTGAATTACAATACTATCACTACCACGTGTTCTTAGATAACTTGCCACGTCAAAGGTTCGGCTAGTTACACGAGAAGTGAAATTCTTAGTATCCAGCATCATACCGCCCATAAGAACACTAGCTTGGATACGACTTAAGCGTGCTTTCTTAGAGTTTTGGAATTGAATTAACTCTGTTACAAGCTCGCTCGCGCTACTTGCTCCACTCTCGATATAGGTGATAACAGCATTTTCCGGGAAATCCTGATCTCGTCTATGGTGGTCAATAATGATGGTTTGTGTAAACAAATCATAAAACTCTTTTGACAAGGTTAAAGCTGTCTTAGAGTGGTCAACCATCACCAGCAAGGAACGATTAGTGACCATTCCCATAGCTTGAGTTAGAGGGATGAGTTTTGTTACTCCCTCATTCTCTAAGAATTGAATGGCACGATGAATGTCCGGAGACATTTGTTCTGCATCATAGACCACATAACTTTCATCCAAGACGTTACTCGAGAACAATTGCATACCAACAGCAGAGCCTAAAGCATCCATGTCTAAGTTTTTATGACCAACCACGAAGACATGGTCAACACTTCTCAACTTTTCAGAGATTGCCGTCATCATTGCTCTTGTACGTGTTCTTGTTCGCTTAATAGAAGCTGCAGAGCCACCACCAAAATAAATTGGATTTTTCGTCTCATCATTTTCTTTTACAACGACCTGGTCTCCACCTCGAACTTCTGCAAGGTTGAGATTTGATAAAGCAACTTTACCAATACCCTCATGATCGCCATCACCGTATGACAAGCCCATACTCATGGTTAAGGCTAAATCTCTCTGCTTAGCTTCTTCACGGAAGGTATCAATTACAGAAAATTTATCCTGCATCAATTGCTCTAATACCGTATAGTCGGTAAATAAGTAAAAACGATCCATGGTCACTCTACGAGAAAACATCTGATATTTTCCAGTAAATTCTGATACAAAATTTGCGACAAAACTATTAATATGACTGATGTCTGATTCAGATGTTTCGTTCTCTAAATCATCGTAATTATCTACCGAAATAATACCAATAACAGGGCGACTTGTAACCAATTCTACTGTGGCTTCGTACTCTCCAGAAACGTCAAAAAAGTAGAGCACACCAGAATTTCTATCTAGATGCACCGCATAACGTTTTTCCCCCACATTTGCATAAATTCCAGGAGAAGATATGGATGTTTTTATAATTTCTTGAACTTGAGGAAGGTCAATTTCTCCATCTTCCGTTGTCAACATTAACTCTGCGTAGGGATTGAACCACTCAATCTCACTGCTTTCCATGTTTAGCTTGACAACTCCAACAGGCATCTGTTCTAAGAGTGAACTTAAACTATCTTCCGCCTGATGGTTTACGTATTGGATTTGTTCAATTTCTGTTTTTTGATAAGATTTCTTCTGAAAATAAAATAGCAAAAGAAATGCCACCATCAAGAAAAATAAGCATGCTATTGTGACTAGGTTATTTTTGAAGAAAAATAACCAATACAGTCATGATTATAAAGGCAATCCCAACAAATAAGTATAAAAAAAGGGATTCATTTCATTTTTTTCATTACAAACCTCTTGCGCAATATTATACCATATTTGCACTGAAAAAGCGACCTTTAAAGAAGGAATAGCACTTGTGCTTAAATGTAGTATTCATGAACACAAAAGGTGGTTTACACTAGTGTAAACCACCTTTTTAATCTAAGCATATTAAGTATTAAGATTCTTTCACTTCAAGAAGACCAATATCTCCATCTTCGCGTCGATAAATGACATTTGTTGTTTGATCTTCAACATCGATATAAATGAAGAAATCATGGCCCAATAAGTCCATCTGAAGAAGTGCTTCTTCAAGGTCCATTGGTTTTAAATCAATTTGTTTTGAACGAACAACTTTAGGTTGAGCAGCATCTGTCTCTTCTACCAAGGTATCTGTAAATAGTTGGCTAGTAGAAACTTTATTTCTGTTCTTACGTTCAATTTTAGTTTTATTTTTACGGATTTGACGTTCAATTTTATCTGTCACCAAATCAATAGATCCATACATATCTTGAGAAACGTCTTCTGCACGAAGAGTTATAGACCCAAGCGGAATTGTTACTTCTACCTTAGCAGTCTTTTCACGATACACTTTCAAATTGACACGCGCATCTAGTTCTTGATCTGCTTGGAAGTATTTTTCGATCTTTTCGAGTTTAGAAACTACATAATCACGAATTGCTTCAGTTACTTCTAGGTTTTCACCACGGATACTATATTTAATCATATAAGTACCTTCTTTCTAAACATATTTGTTTTTCTACACTTATTATAACGCTTTCATTATCTTTTTGCAATCTTTTTCCTCATCTTACGAGGGAAAATGTTTTAACCTCTTCTGCTCCTGCATTCTCTAGCATACTCTTGACACGGTTAACAGTCGCTCCTGTCGTATAAATATCATCAATCAATAGAATCTTCTTTGGAATCCTACTGTCTTCTTTAATAAAAACGGAAGTTCCGTGGCCAAACGCTCCGAACGATTTTTAGAAGAACTTGCTTTTTCTTCTCTTTTCCCTAATACATCCAGATGGGAAAGTCCTGCCGCTTCTATTAGGCCTGCAACCTGATTAAAACCTCTTTTTGCATACCTCTCAGGGCTTAACGGTATTAAAATAAAATCGTAGCCCTTGTACTTTTTTAAATTCTCACTTAAAATCGTTTCGAAAACTTTTCGGAGCATATAATCACCATCAAATTTATAACGATTAAAGAAGTCTTTCATAGCTTGATTATAACTAAAAATCGCTTCATGGCTTACTTCAATTCCTTCTTTACACAAAAGTTGACAGTCTTGACACGAACTTGACACTCCTTTTTTATAACAATTTGGGCAATGTTCTTCCCCAATCATTTCAAAACTTGAGTAACAAGCTAAACAAAGTGTGCTCTCCTCCTTTTTCAAAAAAAGAAGCTCTCCAAAGGTTAGATTTTTCTTCAAATGTTGGGCACATAGTAAACAAATCATAGGCCTGCCTCCTTGTTCATTAGTTTAATTTCCTTTATAGCATTCTTAATCGAACGATTTAATCCATTATGAAAGAAAATTAGATCTCCTGTAGGTCTATCCATGCTACGACCTACACGTCCTCCAATTTGAATGAGACTTGATTTTGTAAAAAGACGATGATTTGCTTCTACTACACAGACATCAACACAAGGGAAGGTAACTCCGCGCTCCAATATGGTTGTGCTTATCAATATGGTCAATTCCCTATCCCTAAAGCTTGAACTTGCTCTAATCTATCTTCAGTAACTGAGGATACGAAACCAATTTTCTCATTTGGAAATTTCTCTTGTAAGATTTCCTTCAACTTCTCTCCTTTTGTAATTTCTGATGCAAATATTAGTAAGGGGTAGCCAGTTCTTCTCTGGTTTTCAACATATCTTTTTAGCTTTGGTGGTAGGCGAAACTTATCCAAACATTTATCCAGATCAGATAGCCAAACGGGTTTTGGAATAATTAAAGGATTTCCATGGAACCGCCTTGGCAGGCTTAATCGTTTTAGCTCCCCTAAGCGAACCTTCTTATCCAACTCATCTGTAGAAGTTGCAGTGAGAAAAATTCTGAGTCCATTTTCCTTTACACAATTCTTTACAGCTTTGTAAAGCATCTTGTTGTCAACATAGGGGAATGCATCTACTTCATCTACTATTAGCAAATCAAAAGCATGATAAAACTTTAATAATTGATGTGTTGTCGCAACAACCAGAGGGGTTCGAAAATATGGTATAGACTCTCCATGCAGTAAAGCTATTTCGCAAGCAAAGTCATTCTGCAATCGCTTATACAACTCCAAACAAACATCTATCCGTGGACTTGCTAGACAAACTGCGCCACCATCATTAATAACTTTCGCAACAACTTTATAAATCATCTCTGTCTTCCCAGCGCCAGTCACTGCATGAACTAAAGTCGGTTGCTGGTTCTCTATTGCTTGAAGTAAGCCATCTGATACTTTCTCTTGAAATGGAGTCAATTCTCCCCTTCCATTTAAGAACATCTTGTTTAGGAAAATCTTCTTGAGGGAAATAATATAAGGCCTGATCACTCCTAACTCGCTTCATCAACAAACATTCTCGGCAGTAATGAGCATTAATAGGTAGAGACCATTCATCTTGAATCATACTATCACATCGTTGGCAGAAGAGTTTCCCCTTCTCTTTTCTCATGCTTGGCAGCTTCTCCGCCAGTTGTCGTTCTTCAGGGCTTAATTCTTGTTCTGTAAAAAGTCGACCAAGATAATTTGGATTTATTTTCATACTTCTTTATTCGTAAAATCTAGAACTTTAGACTATTTTTTAGTACAATAAAAATATGGAATTTAGAACGATAAAAGAGGACGGACAAGTCCAAGAAGAAATCAAAAAATCACGATTTATTTGTCATGCAAAACGTGTCTATAGTGAAGAAGAAGCTCGTGCCTTTATCACTGCTATCAAAAAAGAACACTATAAGGCTACCCACAACTGCTCTTCTTTTATTATTGGTGAGCGCAGTGAAATCAAGCGAACCAGTGATGATGGGGAGCCAAGTGGAACTGCTGGTGTACCTATGCTAGGAGTTCTAGAAAATCACAATTTGACCAATGTTTGTGTAGTTGTTACCAGATATTTTGGTGGTATCAAACTGGGAGCAGGAGGTCTTATTCGCGCTTATGCAGGTAGTGTTGCCTTAGCTGTCAAAGAAATTGGAATTGTTGAAATTAAAGAACAAGCCGGGATTCAAATTCAAATGAGCTATGCTCAATATCAAGAGTATGGGAATTTTCTTAAAGAACATAATCTTATGGAACTCGAAACCAACTTTACAGATCAAGTTGACACAATTATCTTTGTCGATAAAGAAGATAAAGAGGATACCAAAGCTGCCCTCATAGAATTTTTTAATGGGAAAGTTATCCTAACAGACCTAGGTTTACGAGAAGTTGAAGTCCCTGTAAACCTTGTGTAAAGCACTCTTAAATACCTTCCCTCAATTTTTAGATTTACACTGACTATTTTTCTGATTGTTATAAAAAAATCTTATCGCTTCGATAGGATTTCTATATTTTACAAAAGTTTAAGATAGCGTTATACTAGAAGCATCTTATATAAAGAGGTGCTAACATGGCTATTTATAACAATATCACAGAACTTATCGGAAAAACACCGATTGTTAAATTGAACAACATCGTACCTGAAGGTGCAGCAGATGTTTATGTAAAATTAGAAGCTTTTAACCCAGGGTCATCCGTTAAAGACCGCATTGCTCTTAGTATGATTGAAAAAGCTGAACAAGAAGGTAAACTGAAACCAGGTTCTACTATTGTAGAAGCAACAAGTGGTAACACTGGTATCGGTCTTTCATGGGTTGGCGCTGCTAAAGGTTATAAAGTTGTCATCGTTATGCCTGAAACAATGAGTGTTGAACGCCGTAAGATCATCCAAGCTTATGGTGCTGAACTAGTCCTCACTCCTGGTAGCGAAGGAATGAAAGGTGCGATTGCAAAAGCGCAAGAAATTGCTGCTGAACGCGATGGTTTTCTACCATTACAGTTTAATAACCAAGCTAACCCAGAAGTTCACGAAAGAACAACAGGAGCTGAAATTCTAGCTGATTTCGGAGCTGATGGTTTAGATGCCTTTGTTGCTGGTGTTGGTACTGGAGGAACTATTTCAGGTGTTTCTCATGCTCTTAAAACTGCTAACTCAAACATTCAAGTTTTTGCAGTTGAGGCAGACGAGTCAGCAATCTTATCAGGTGAAAAACCAGGACCTCACAAAATTCAAGGTATCTCTGCAGGATTCATCCCAGAAACACTTGATACAGAAGCTTATGATGGTATCGTTCGCGTGACATCAGACAATGCTCTTGCACTTGGTCGCGAAATTGGTGGAAAAGAAGGCTTCTTGGTAGGTATTTCTTCTGCCGCAGCTATCTATGCAGCAATCGAAGTTGCTAAAAAACTTGGGGCAGGTAAAAAAGTCCTTGCGCTTGCACCAGATAACGGAGAACGTTACCTATCTACAGCGCTCTATGAGTTCGAAGTGTAGTCTCCTAAATACACAAAGCCCTTTAACAAGGGCTTTTTAATTTTTTTATAAAATTTTTTATATGAAAAAGGAAGCAAAGCTGCTTCCTCTTTTTATTATTAGTTATTCAAAGTCTGCGCCATTGTAGCTGCAACTTCAGCTTCAAAGTCATTTGCAGCTTTTTTTCGATACCTTCACCAACTTCAAAGCGAGCGAACTCAACTACTGAAGCGTTAACTGATTCAAGGTATGCTTCAACTGTCTTGCTGTCATCCATGATGTAGACTTGTGCAAGAAGTGTGTATGCTTGGTCAACTTTAGTGTTGTCAAGCATGAAGCGATCCATTTTACCTGGAATGATTTTGTCCCAGATTTTTTCTGGTTTTCCTTCTGCAGCCAACTCTGCTTTAATGTCAGCTTCAGCTTGAGCGATAACTTCATCAGTCAATTGTGCTTTTGATCCATACTTCAAGTGTGGAAGAGCTGGTTTGTTAACCATTGCACGGCTTTCGTTATCTTGGTCAATTACGTGATTCAATTGAGCCAACTCATCTTTAACAAATTGCTCATCCAATTCTTTGTATGAAAGAACCGTTGGTTTCATCGCAGCAATATGCATTGAGATTTGTTTAGCAAGTGCTTCGTCTCCACCTTCGATTACAGAGATAACACCGATACGTCCGCCGTTGTGTTGGTAAGCACCGAAGTGTTGTGCATCTGTTTTTTCAAGTAAAGCAAAACGACGGAATGAGATTTTTTCTCCGATAGTCGCTGTTGCAGATACATATGCAGCTTCAAGTGTTTCACCTGAAGGCATTGTCAATGCAAGTGCTTCTTCGTTGTTAGCTGGTTTACCTTCAGCGATTACTTTAGCTGTTGCATTTACCAATTCAACGAATTGAGCATTTTTCGCAACGAAGTCAGTTTCAGCATTTACTTCAACTACTGCTGCGACGTTACCGTTAACAAATACACCAGTCAAACCTTCTGCAGCAACACGGTCAGCTTTTTTAGCTGCCTTAGCCATACCTTTTTCGCGAAGCAATTCAATCGCTTTTTCGATATCACCTTCAACTTCTGACCAATGCTTTCTTAGCGTCCATGACACCAGCACCAGATTTTTCACGCAACTCTTTAACAAGTTTAGCTGTAATTTCTGCCATTTTGATTCTCCTATATTTTTTAAAAATAGGAGAGCCGGGCTAAGCCCCGCCCTCCTAGGTAATGATTACTTATTTGAATTAAGCGTTGTCGCCTTCTACAACTTCAACGATTTCTTCGATTGAGTCTGCTTGAGCTTCTGAAGTCGCAAATTCTGCTTCAACTGTCGCTACAGCATCTTCACCTTGGCGACCTTCGATGATAGCGTCTGCCAATTTAGCTGTGATCAACTTAACTGCGCGGATAGCGTCATCGTTAGCTGGGATGATTACATCGATATCATCTGGATCAGTGTTTGTGTCAACCATCGCTACAACTGGGATACCCAATTTTTTAGCTTCTTTAACAGCGATTTGCTCTTTATGTGGGTCAACTACGTACATTACATCTGGGATGCGAGGCATGTCTTCGATACCACCCAAGAATTTTTCAAGACGAGCGCGTTGTTTGTTAAGAAGTGCAACTTCTTTCTTAGGAAGAACGTCGAAGATTCCTTCTTCTTCCATGCGTTTGATTTCTTTCAAACGAGCGATACGTTTTTGGATTGTTCCCCAGTTAGTAAGGGTACCACCCAACCAACGGTGGTTGATGTAGTATTGACCTGAACGTTCTGCTTCTTCTTTAACAGCGTCAGCGACTTTGTTTCTTAGTACCAACAAACAATACAACTGCATCGTTAGCTGCGCATCACGCATAAAGTCGTATGCTTGGTCAGCGTATTTTACAGTTTGTTGCAAGTCGATAACGTGGATTCCGTTACGCTCAGTGAAGATGTACTTAGCCATCTTAGGGTTCCAGCGACGAGTTTGGTGACCAAAGTGTACACCAGCCTCAAGAAGTTGTTTCATTGAAATTACTGCCATGAGTATTTCTCCTTTTTTGTTTTTTCCTCTTCTCGATTTCAGCTTGCAAAACAACCCAAAGGCAACAGTTTCACAATTCATCAAGAATGAGTATTATCGTTCACACGACAAAGTTCATTCTACCATAATTTCTCAATATTATCAAGCTATTTTGATAGTTTTTTAGCAGAACTTCTCAATTTAAAGACAAGAAAAGAGACTCAGAAAGAGTCTCAATTTTTTCATTAGTTTGGATAGATGTAAGTAACATAACCTTCAGAAGTTGTAGTTGGGTTGAACCATCCACGTTTGTTACCGATTGTACGATCTCCACCGTAGTTAGATTCTGATACTTGGATACTTGATGATGATGAAACAGCTGTAACAACCGCTACGTGTCCATAGCCACCATCATTCCAACATGCAATCGCACCAACTTGTGGTTGAGAACCAGTACGGAAACCTGCTGCAGCTGCACTTGTTGCCCACTGCGCTCCGTTACCCCAGTAATCTCCAGCCCAAGGTGCCAATGTTTTAGCTCCCCATGTACATTCACCTGTTGGATAACTTGAAGCGTTTGTACTATATGTAGGACGTTGGCTTACAGGAGTTGGTGCAGGTGTGTAACTTGAGTCATCATCTGATGAAGATGAAGAACTTGAAGTTGCTTGTACTTGTGCTGCAAATGTTGTGTTTGCTGAAGCTGCAACTGTTTGTTGTTGACTTGTTTGTTGAGCTTTGTAAGCCGCTTCTGCCTCAGCCGCTGCTTTCGCTTCTGCCTCAGCTGCCGCCTTTTGCTCTAGCAAGGTAGCTTTTTCACCTTCTGCAGTAGCTTTTTCTGCTGCAAGATTCAACTCAGCCACTTTCAATTCAGCTTGTTTTGTTGTCAAAGCTTGGGCGTCATCTGCAAGTGTTTGTTGGTTGGCAATAACTGTGTTGATTGCTTCATTGTTAGCAACTTGTTTCTCAGCAATAGCTTTTTTATCTTCTTTTTGTTGTTGCAACATTTTGTTGTTAGCTGACACAATTTCACTCATAGCTGCTACACGAGAAATAGCTTCTGTGATTGAGTTTGAGTTAATAATTGTGTTAATGTAGCTTGTAGCAGTTCCGTTAGTTTGTGCACTACGAGCTTGGTTTTCAAGCGATTCATTACGAGCTACGATATTTTTTGAAAGCTCTGTGATTTCACCTTCAAGTTTTTTAGATTCTTCTTGAAGAGTTTTCATTCTCAGTTTGCAACTTTTCTTGTTCTGTTTGAATAGCTGTAACTTGAGTTTGAATCTCATCAACTTGTTTTTTTGAGCTTCCTTTTTGTTGCGTTGTCAACTCACTAATTTTGCTATCTTGAGCTGCAATTTTTTCATCTGTTGTGTTAGCTTTAACACTTGAAAGAACAGCTCCTTGCGAAACCAATACTGTACTTAACAAAAGTGATGCTAGAATTTTTTTCTTCATATGTGTAAATACTCCTTCTTAAAAAAGACAATACTAGTATATCAAAAAAAGGCCTAATAAATATTACGCCTTTATTACAGTTTTGTTTCTTTCTTATAGATATATTTTTTTCAAAAAAATATATTGGAAAACTATCATCCATATAAAATTCAATATCATAGTAGGACCCAGACTATAAACTATAAAAACAGGTAGATTTTCTGCAGTCAATCCTACCACGTGTGCTAGGATAAAGCTACCAAATTCAAATGTAAAAGTCATCATTAAAATAGCTAATAATCTTGTCCATCTATTTAACAAGATAACAGAGTTGCTTTTATATACGATTGCTCCAATAATCACAAAAAGAAGACTGGCTATCCCTATCAGATGGAAGAAATAGATATCGTATATAAGTCCTAAAACCAAGCAATAGGCCAAAAACAAATATTCTGATACTTCTATTGTCTCGAATAATAAGAAGATGAAGATAAAGTGGCTTACAATTTGAAAATGTGGAAAAAAGCTATTTACAAATTGTCCTAAGTGGCTATCTATTAAAATGATTACGGGTAAGAGCAAAAACATCCCTATTTGCTTAAAAAGTCTCATGATGGATTCCCCACTAACTCTACGACTTTAAGATTCATTGGATCAGCATGCATTTTAATCATAACTTCTCTTGTCAGATAATCATTGGTAGGGGTCACAGATACGACTTCTCCTACAGGAATGTCTGTGACATTGAAGTTCCCCAAACCTCCAGTTACCACTTTATCACCTTGACTAATATCTCCACTATTATTTAGCTGACTAATTTTCAGTAGTTCTTTTTCCTTGTCATAGCCAACGATAATACCATAAATACTACTAGATCCATGTTGAATTTTAACAGAAATTTTCTCTGTATTTTCAGCATTTGTTAATAAATTGACCACGGTTGAGTTGTCTTCTACGTTTTCAACGCTTCCAACCAATCCTCCACCAGAAACAACAAGCATACTAGTTGTTACACCTTGTTGCGAACCAACATTAACTGTTAATTCTTGTTTCCAAGTCGCAGGAGTCCTCATAATGACATCTGCAGCAATTAGCTTAGTCGCATTTAATGTTGACTTCATATCTAGTAATTGACGCAGTTGTTCATTTTCTTCTTTTAAGCGATCTGCTTCATTCTTTTCCTTTTCCATTTGATAGAATTCTTTTTTGAGAGTTTCATTCTCATTGTAAGCTCTCGTCAAATTTCCTAAATCTGACTTTGTAGATTCTAACCATTGAAATGGTTTTTGCACAATTCTATCTATCAGAGAAATGCCATCTCCAGCTTTTGTCACAACTGTACTTGATTTCGTCATTACTAAAAGAACAGAAACTACTAACACAACGACAAATAGAACAATGATATATTTTGATTTTTTAAAACGGTTCATACCTCTACCCTATCTCATTCTATACTTCACTTTAGGATTTCAACAAAAATAGAATCAAACCCAACACACATACCAGGAGTAAGGCCACACTATCTTTATTCATCCAATTCAACTGTCGGTACTGACTGCGTCCGTTCCCACCTTGATATCCTCTAGCCTCCATGGCTGTAGCAAGAGAGTCCGCTCGTTTCAAGCTCGTAGCAAATAAAGGAATCAAAATAGGAATCATAGCCTTAACTTTTTGGATTATATTTCCTTCTCCAAAATCAACACCACGCGCCTTTTGAGCGTTCATAATTCGAATCGTATCATCCATTAAGGTTGGTACAAAACGTAAACTCATAGACAACATGAGCCCGATTTCATGAACAGGAACCTTAAATCTTTTCAAGGGTCCAAGCAAGGACTCAACTGCTGTAGCCAAGCTTAATGGCATGGTTGTCAAGGTAAGCAAAGTTGAGAAAAAGATAATCAACACAAAGCGACAAAAAATGATTCCCGCCTGCTCAATGCCATGACTCGTGATTTTAATAAAACCCCATCTCGAACAAGACATCTCCACCAGAGATAAAGAAAAGTTGAAAAAGGGTTGTAAAAGCAATCAGAAAAAACATAGACCGCAAACCTTTTAAGAAAAAGGATAAGGGAACCTCAGATAAGGCTACAAATATACCTGTTACAACGAAAAGGATCACATTAGTTATTGGATTATTGGCCCAAAAAACGATCATAATCAATAAAATCATTGCCACTAACTTACTACGAGGATCCAAACGATGAACAATCGAATTTCCTGGTATGTAACGACCTAAAATCATGTTATCCATTGATGAACTCCTTAAACTCCTCTATCGTTATCGGCAATTGTTTAAAAGAAACTCCTCGTTCAGCTAGCCTTTGAGCAAATCTTGTAATTTTTGGAACACCTAATTGGATTTTTTCCATGAATTCGACATTTTGAAAAACAAGACTTGGCTTCCCACTCTTGACCAACTTTCCTTTTTCCATCACATAAACTTGGTCAGCAAATTCGGCCACATCATCCATCAGATGGGTCACTAAAACAATCGTGATACCATCCTGATGAAGTTTTTTAAACAAGGCCATTAACTCTTTTCGACCAATTGGATCCAAACCAGCTGTTGGCTCATCTAAGACCAAAATGCTAGGCTCCATCGCCAAAATACCAGCAATCGCAACCCTTCTCATTTGTCCGCCTGAAAGCTCAAAGGGACTACGTCCAAAGAGTGACTCATCAATCCCTACTAAAGCTAGTTTTTCACGCGCAATAGCTTCTGCCTCTTCTACAGAAACTCCAAAATTTTGAGGTCCAAAAGCCACATCTTTTAAGACAGTCTCCTCAAAGATTTGATTTTCTGCAAACTGAAAGACTAAACCCACTTGTTTGCGAATTTGACGAATTTGCTTATTGACGGATGTTGATGTAATTAATGTATCAAAGACACGAACACTTCCCTTTGTGGGAACCAACAAACCATTCAAAAGTTGAAGAATTGTAGATTTCCCACTTCCTGTATGCCCAATAATTGCTGTATAAGATCCGTCCTCTATTGACAAATTAACATCGGACAAGGCGGCTGAGGCAAAGGGGGTTCCTTCCTGATACGTATAACTCACATTGTCTAGAATAATTCCCATAAAGCCTCCTCGAGCTCCTCTTCGGTCAGGTAGTGCTCTGGTAATTTCAAGCCACTAGTACGTAGAGATTCTTTTAATTGGTTGACAAAGGGTTGATCTAAACCAATTTGATCTAAATCTGACCTAGAAAATAGTTCTCTAGGAGTACTAGTTGATTCGATTTCTCCTTTTTTCATCACCAAAACACGATCACTCATGGCCACCTCATCTAGGTCATGCGTAATGGAGATTACTGTCATTTGGTGATCTTGGCGAATCTTTTGGACGATCTTAATCAACTCTAGACGCCCCTCTGGATCCAACATACTTGTAGCTTCATCCAAAATTAAAATGTCTGGTCGCAGAGCAACAACTCCTGCGATAGCCACTCTCTGTTTTTGGCCACCTGATAAACGAGCTGGTTCCTTTTTAGAAAATTCAGCCATACCAACTAATGACAAAGCTTCAGTAACTCGAACCTCCATCTCTTCAAGTGGAATCCCTTGGTTTTCAAGCCCAAAAGCAACGTCATCTTCTACGGTTGCCCCCACGAATTGGTTATCAGGATTTTGAAATACCATACCAATCTTACGTCTTTTTTCCCAGACATTTTCCGGAGTTAGGCAATCACCGTCTATCCAAATTTCTCCAGATTCCGCTTCTAGCAAACCGTCAATCAAGCGAACAGTTGTTGATTTTCCACTACCATTATGACCAACGATAGACAACCATTCTCCACGTTTCACGTGAAACGAAATGTTATGAACATCATAGTATTCTTGATCTGCCTGGTATCGAAATGACAGATTCTTAATTTCAATAATCGATTCCATATCTAGCGAAAGGTTCCTTTAAACAAATACGTGCTTCCCTTGAAGTAATCATAACCAGAATAAACTGTAAAGAACAAAGCGATATAAAGAGTTATCTGACCAAGTAAATTCCAATGAAATAACAAGAAGATAATCGCAAACATCTGGCTAAATGTTTTGATTTTTCCTGGCATTGCTGCAGCTAAAACAGTTCCACCAGTTTCAACTAAGAGTAGGCGCAACCCAGTAACAGCAAGTTCTCGGCAAATGATAACAGCTACTACCCAAGCAGGAGCCATATTTAGACCTACTAGCATGATAAATGCTGACATAACTAACAATTTATCTGCCATTGGATCTGCGAATTTCCCAAAATTGCTAACTACTTGCCATTTTCTAGCTAAATAGCCATCTAGATAGTCAGTGATACTGGCAATGGCAAAAATAATTGCTGCTATTTTATGTAACACAGGAGACTGTCCAAACTGATAGAAGAAGAACAAAAATCGGAATAAATAAAATTCTACCAAGCGTAAGTATGTTAGGAATATTCTCTTTTTTCATGTTATCCTTCCTTAATTTGAACTTAATTTCAATGTAATCCAGCCAGTTTGACCAGTTAATTTCGAAGTATCAATTTCCTGATTATCGATCTTGATTTTCACGCCTTTGACAACACCTAATGTGATAGTTACTGGAGAGCCTTTAGAAACTGTTGTTTTGGCCATCTTATTATTAGGCTCAAGAGTAGTTCCTCCAGCTAATTCAGTATCTGAAACACTAATCCAACTTGTTGCATCCGTCACAGATAGTTGAAGTTCGGCAGTATCTTTAGCAGTTTTATATTCTACCGATATAACATCTCCCTGACCAGAAACCGTCACAGTAGATGCGTCGCTAGAACTTGATGGGTTAGTAGTTTGATTGCTAGTTGTTGTTTCACTACTTGTTACACTTGTTGTCGTAGTCACAACATTATAGTTGGCTGAAGTTGTTGCTGTTGGTTGTGTTTGAATGTAATTCCAAACATAATAAGAAACAAAAATTATAATAAATAAGGAGAAGAGAATAAAGTAAAACAGAGGGAGCAAGGAACGTTTCTTGCGATTAGAACGTCTACGACCTGATAGTTCTATCTCATCAACATCAACTTCCTCATAGGTAATCATACTCCCTGAATCATATGCATCTAAACAAGGTTTTCATCCAACTCAACTGCCCAAGCATACTTCCTCAAAAAAGAACGTGTATAAAAAGGGCTTGGCAATTGGTCGAAATCATCTGATTCTAAAGCCTCAAGCAGATTCAGTTGAATGTCTGTCTTGCGCTGCAATTCCTCTAAACTCAAACCTTGATTGATTCTTGCTAAACGTAACACTTCACCAATTGTTTTTTTTCTCATACTTACCATGCCTTCTTTCTAGTTTATTTTATATTTCGATAGCTATAGTGGAAAAATCGTAAATTCAACTATTTCACTATTGTCGATAAAATGATGTCCTACCTCAAGAACATCGTCCAAGGTCATTTCCTGTATAATCTTTGGTAAATCAAACAGGGTTGTTTCGTCAGAATGTGACTGATATTGGGTCGCAATAAATTCTAAAGAGTTCATACTATGGATAAATTCTCCATAAATTTCACTTTTTATTAAATCAAGATGTTCTTCCGAAATATCTGCATCAGTAACAAAGCTCTGAATTGCCTTTCGGAATTGATGCGAAATAGCAACAGGTTCCTTTGTGTCCATTGTTAGCATCAAAAAGTTAAAACGTCGATTGATTTCAACTTCTAAAGATAATGAAGAATCTAATTTTCCAGTTTCATACAAACTCTGAAATCTTTTAGAGGTCCAACCAAACATCATCGTAAATAACGCTCTTAATAGAACGCTATATCGATAGCAGTCCTGATGACCCATATCAGAATTCGTTCGAACTCCTATTGCTAATTTA